>CEBV01010899.1_pt1 | contig 17802 bp, 10 predicted proteins | sample 554741 | NCBI WGS metagenome assembly CEBV01 (sample SAMEA3182070, study PRJEB8094) | gut metagenome | biome: human; feature: gut; material: Stool; isolation source: human stools | place: Canada | collected 2011-11-22 | reverse complement strand
GAACGCGACGACGGACGGGGTGGTGCGGTTGCCTTCGGCGTTCGCGATGACGACGGGTTCGCCGCCTTCCATAACGGCGACGCAGCTGTTGGTAGTGCCAAGGTCAATGCCAATAATCTTACTCATAATAATTTCCTCCTATATGAATGCCTGTATTTACAAATTTAGATGCTGCCGGTTCCCCGGCTTGGGTGCTTTTTTAATTTGCGACCTTTACCATTGCGAAGCGGACGACCTTTTCGCCGACCTTGAAGCCTTTCTGGAAGACCTCTGCAATGACGTTTTCGCCAAGCGCTTCGTCCTCGACGTGCATGACCGCGTTATGAAGCTGCGGGTCAAAGACCTCGCCTGCCGCGCCGAAGCTCACGACGCCCAGCTTTTCCATGACGGAGACGAGCTGGTTCATCGTCATCTCGACGCCCTTTTTAAACGCGGCATCCTGCGTCTCCTGCGCCAGCGCCCGCTCGAGATTGTCGTACACGGGAAGGAACTTCTCGACCGTCTCCGAACGGATGTCGGTATAGAGGCTTTCCTTTTCCTTCTGGCTGCGCTTGCGGTAGTTGTCGTATTCGGCGGCCAGCCGCAGATAGCTGTCATGCTCCTGTGCCAACGCCTGCTGCGCCTTTTCAAACTCGCTTGCCTCCTGCTGCTTGGCTTCCTCGGGCTTTTTTTCCTCGGACTGCTTCGCGGCTTCGGCTTCGGTCTGCTGCGCAGCTTCTTCTGTCTGCTCGGCTGCGGAGGCGGCCTGTGCCTTTTCCTCCGAAGCCGGATTGCTGTTTGTTTTCTTACTCATATCTATGCCTCCGGGTCATTGTGCTTATTTTCCGGCCCTTCGATCGCCGGGGTCTGGTTTTTCTGGAACATCCGACTCAGGTTCTCGGCGAAGTAGCTCAGCCGGGCGGTGATCTGCGCGTAATCCATTCTGGTCGGGCCGACCACGCCGATCAGGCCCTGCATCCCGTCGCCGATGTCGAACTTCGTCATGACGACGCTGGTGTCGCGCAGCTCCTTCGACACGTTTTCCGGGCCGACCAGGATCTGCGTCCGGCTGTCCGGGGAAAGTGCGGCGGGAAGATTGGAGACCACATCCTCGTCAAGTGCGGAGAGCATTTTCTGCGCCTTGTCGATGTCGTGGTACTCCGGCTGGCCGAGAAGCTTGGCCTGCCCGGTCATGTAGACCTCGCTGTGCTCCTGGTGCAGAAGCGACGTGACGAAATCCATGATGACGGGCACGAGGCTGGCCGCATTTCCGGCGCTTCTGGTCACGCGGGACAGAAGCTCGGGGCTGAGCTGTTCGGCGGTCAGCTCCGTGACGCTTGCGTTCAGCACTGCGCCGAGAAGCTTCAGATCCGCCTCCGTCAGCTCGACCGGGAGCCGGATGAGCTTATTCTTGACGGAGCTGTCGCTCAGCATCACGACGAGAATAAAGCTGCCGCTGTCCGCCAGGATCAGGTCGAACCGCTTGACCGTCAGCCCGGCGGCACGCGCCGCCATGGCGTAGGCGGGCAGATTCGTCATCTGCGAGACAAGCTTGCCGACCTGCGAGACGACCTTGTCGACCTCCTGCATTTTCAGCTCCATCGCCTGATTGATCGACTTCGTTTCATCGGTCGACAGGCGGTAGTCCTGCATCAGCTCGTCGACGTACAGCCGGTACCCGGCAGGCGACGGGATGCGTCCGGCGGAGGTGTGCGGCTGCTCCAGATATCCGAGCGCCGTCAGCTCCGCCATCTCGTTGCGGATGGTCGCGGAGGAAAAATCCATGTCCGGCATCTGCGCAATGGTCTTGGACGCCACCGGCTCCGCCGTGCGGATGTAAAGATCCACGATCGCACGCAGGATCTTCTTTTTCCGGTCTGAAAGCTCCATGGTTCGTTCCTCCTTTCGCCTTAGCACTCTTTATCCCTGAGTGCTAAACGCAGTGTACCACCGCCTGCCAGCGTTGTCAATACCTACAGACTTAAATTATTTGTGAACAATTCATATCTTATGTATGAATGCCCCGGCGGGGCGGTTTTATCAGCCGCGGCGCCCGGATCCGCAGCATCAGCCGGCTTCCCGGACAGCGTTCCTGCCCGTCTGGCGGGGACTGCAGGGCAGGCTTTGTCTGCCGTTCAGGGATTATATAGACAAAATCCACAAAAAATCCCCGGTAAAATTTACGTAAAACCGGTAAAATCTCCGTAAAGGCACTGGATTTTAACGGGTGGAACTGCTATACTATGAAATACAGAACTCTGCGACTGCGGCTCCCGTGACCGGCAGCCGTTTTCGTTTCTGTATCAATCCGCAGAAGGAGGGTTCAAAAAAGGTGCTTTGCGCAGGACGAGCCTGCGCACAACATGAACATTCAGAATTTGAACAGAAATCAGGAGGAAATGCAAGCATGAAAAAACGCACAACGCGGTGTCTCGCGCTGCTGCTGGCCGTCGTCATGGTCCTTTCGGTCATGCCGGTCGCCATGGCGGAGGAGACAACGCAGACGCAGACTTACACCAAGGTCACAAAAGCGCCTGCAGACTGGTCTGGTACATACCTGATCGTGTCCGAGGGTGACAAACTGATTATGGACGGTTCCCTTGACAAGCTTGACGTTGAAGGGAACAAGGTCGATGTTACGATCACCGACAGCAAAATCACCGGTGATTATGCGAAATATGCGTTTACCGTTGAGCCGATGACTGGCGGCTACGCCATCAAGTCTGCAAGCGGAAAGTATATTTCGGGTAAGTCCGGAAGCAACAAGCTGAACAGTGGTTCCACACAGTCCCTCAATACGATTGAACTTACCAGCGGTAAGGTGATCGTTACCAGCGACGGAACAACACTGCAATACAACAATGCAGCAAAGAACGGCACCAGATTCCGTTACTACAAGTCGCAGAATCAGCAGCCGATCTCGCTGTACAAGATTGAAACCGCAGCCAAGCAGCAGGTCGAAACCCCGACTGCGAACGTAGCGGACGGCGCTGAGATCGAGGTTGGCACGGAGATCAAGTTCGAGTGCAAGACCGAGGGCGCGACGATCTACTACAAGACCGCAGGCACGGAGTATCAGGCATACACCGGCCCGATCTCGGCTTCGCATAACGAGACGTATACCGTCAAGGCCACGAAGGACGGCATGGAGGACAGCAAGGAGCTGGTCGTCTCTGTCGATGTCTTTGAGTGGGTCAACAAATACGTCAAGGCCGATACGATTGCGACCGGCGATCAGGTCGTGATCTACAATGCTGGCAACGGCTATGCTGTCGCTGGCGAAATGCTGGGCAGCTACTATCTCAAACCCGCCGCGGCGACGGTTGCTGAGAATGCCCTGACGGCGGACAGCTTTGATAAGCTGGTCTGGACGGTCACGAAGAACGAGGACGGTACATACTCTTTCAAGCAGGGCACAGATACCACCCTCACGATGGGCACGAACAACGGCAAGTTCAACCTGAACCTGACCGGGGACGGCGCGGTAAAGTGGGACGTTGAAACCTGCAATGCAGAAAATGCGTCCTACTATATGTCCGGCAATGGCTTGACCGGCCAGTATGGCAAGGTCTACATGGAGTACTATGCCAAGTACACCGAGTTCAGTGCCTACTGCACCAGCACGGATCGTCTGACGGAGAAGGACTTCGGCATGACGTTCTACAAGCTGACGCGGGAAAAGAACTTCATCGGCGGCCTTGTGCCTCCTCCCACCCCGACCCAGAAGGTCGCGACCCCGACGGCTTCCCCCGCTACGGGTGAAGTAGAAAAGGGCACGAATGTCACGTTCTCCTGCGCGACGGAGGGTGCGACGATCCTCATTGCCACGGACGGCACGACCTTTAACGAGGGTACCGAGGCGACGGTGAATGAAGACGTCACCTTCACAGTCAAGGCCACGAAGGCCGGCATGGACGACAGCGACGAAGCGACGTTCACCTATACGGTCAGGAAAGAAGATGGAGAGGACAAACTTGGAAAGCTAACTTCTGCTGACCAGTTGACAGACGGCTCTTATGTCATGATTGTTTCCACCGGCTACGCACCGCTGGAACTCAGCGGGAAGTGGCTGACGGTTGTACAGCCGACTGTAGCGGAGGACAAGGTGACGAAGACGGAAGGCGCGGTTTGGACGCTGAAGGTAAGCGGACAGTCTGTTACGCTGACTGATAAAAACGGCATGGCCATTGCACCTTCCGGTGGAAACAGCAATGGCATTCAGTCTGGTAATTATAGCTGGGCGTGGTCGTTCAGCGCAGAAAATCAGACCTTCAAATTTATGGGTGCCGGTGATGATACTGTTACGCTGGCCAGCAATACCAGCACGGATTCTACATACGGTGGGTTTAACAAGTTTAAAGCCTATAAGAACAACACGGTTGCAAGTCAGCAGTATCCGTGCGAGTTCACGCTCTACCGGGTCGACCCTGCATCTGCTGACCAGCCCTCCGGCGATCTGCCCAAGCCCGGCGACAAGTTCGTGATCTACAACCAGAACGCACAGGCGGTTCTGGCGGAGCAGAACGATAACACGGATAGCCCGGCAATCAACAAGGCTGCGGCTACAATCACCGAGGACGGCAAGGCGGCCATCCCGGCAAACGGCGCAGTCGTGTTCACCGTCGAGCAGAACGGCGAATACCTCCGCTTCAAGAGCGATGCGTATGGCTATCTCTGTGCCAACGGCACCGGCAACAACGCGTTCTACAGCAAGGACTTCTCCGAAGAGGGCGTTTCGACCGAAGACGCGGACTGGCTCGTCCGTATCTGCTCCGGCGGCGTGGGCGGCTATGAGCTGGAGAGCCGCACGGCGAAGTTCAGCGGCCACAGCCAGTGGCTGGAGTATTTCTCCGACTCGTTCAAGGTCTACAGCATGTACAGCAAGACCGGCGATCTTGACTATACAATCTACTCCTTCTTCTTCTATCCCGTGGCGGACGGCGTGAATGTGGACGGCGGCCTCGTCGTGCAGCCCACCATCACCTTCCCCGAAACCATGCTCCCGGCCTATGTCGGCAACGATTACGAATTTGAACTCGAGATCGACACAATCTATGAAATCGACAATCCGTGGATCGAGTACAGTGTCAAGAAGGCCGACGGAACGTACATCCCCGGCATCAGCCAGCTTCAGGGCAACACGGACGTGGAGGTTCTGGACGGCTTCACCACCGGCAAGGGCCGCGTCCATATCACGGTCTTTGATTCGGATATCGCGAAAGCAGCTGAGGCCGGCAGCACGATGACCCTGACCTTTGCGTTCAAGGATATCAAGGGCAACGAGGCCAGAGCGTCCTACACCGTCGACATCCTCGACGAGGCTGTGATCTCCAACGTGAAGCCTGCGCAGGGTGCGCAGACCGGAGCCGAAAAGCGGCCGGAGATCTCCGCGGAGATCTCGAACGCTGGCGAGAACGCCAGCGTAACGATGACTGTCAACGGCGCGGAGGTCAATGCGGCCTACGCGAACGGCAAGGTCACCTACACCCCGGCTGCCGCTATGGCGGACGGCAAGGTCACGGTAACTGTGACGGTCAAGCGTGCGGATGAAAAGGAAACCAGCAAGACCTGGTCCTTCACCATCGGCGAGGCGACCTTCCAGCGCTACTTCGGCCAGCTGCACTCCCACACGCAGTATTCCGACGGCGCTGGCTCGCTGGAAAGCGCACTGGCGTATATCAAGGCGCTGCCTGACAATGCGAACGTCGACTTCGTCGCATTCACTGACCATTCCAACTACTTTGACAAGTCTGGCGCAGCCAACCCCGAGGGCGCGCTCTACGACATGACCAAAGCAACGGAATACAGCCAGCAGACCTGGAAGTCCTATAAGGACGCGGTCGCTGCATTCAATACGGAAAATGCAGGCAGCATGGTTGCCATTGCGGGCTTTGAAATGACGTGGTCCGGCGGTCCCGGCCATATCAACACCTTCAATACCCCCGGCATCGTCTCCCGCAACAACACGACGCTCAACAACAAGACCAAGGATGCTGGCCTGCAGGCCTACTACAAGCTCCTGTCGCAGAAAGAGGGCGCCAACTCCATCAGCCAGTTCAACCATCCGGGCACGACGTTCGGCAACTTCATTGACTTCGGTTACTGGGATGCTGTTGTTGACACCCGTATGTACATGGTCGAAGTCGGCAACGGCGAAGGCCAGATCGGCGCAGGCGGCTATTATCCCAGCTACGAGCAGTACATCATGGCGCTCGACAAGGGCTGGCACGTCGCCCCGACCAACAACCAGGATAACCACAAGGGCCGCTGGGGCAACGCCAACGACGCCCGCGACGTCATCCTGACCGACGACTTTACCGAAGACGGCATCTATGCAGCGCTCAGAGCGCGCCGTATGTACGCCACCGAGGACAAGAACCTCGATCTGGACTACACGGTCAACGGCAGCATGATGGGCTCCATCATCGACGTTCCTGAGAAGCTGAACTTCGAGATCTCCTTCAACGATCCCGACCGCACCGATTCCATCGCCAAGGTCGAACTGGTCGTCAACTCCGGCAAGGTCGCCTATACCTGGGACAGTGCCGCAGATCTCGCCAAGGGCTCCGTCAGCGTGGAGCTGGCGCCTGAGTACACTTATTACTTTGTCCGCGTCACCGAGGGCGACGGCGATCTGGCCGTGACCGCTCCCGTCTGGGTCGGCGAATCGCTCAAGCTTGGCATTTCCAAGGCTGAATGCGGCACGTCTACCCCTGTCACCGACGAAGAACTGACCATCACCACCACGTTCTTCAACAGTGAGGCAAAGCCCGCTACCATCAAGTCCATCACCTATGCCATCGGCGGCGAAACCATCGGCACCGTGACGGATCCCATCGCGCTGGCTGCAAGCAGCACGCAGGATGTGGAATTCAAGTATACCCCGACCAAGGCCCGCATCATGACCGTCCGGATCACGGCTGTGATCGAGCAGGACGGCAAGGAGTACACGTTCACCAAGGACGTCACGCTCGATGTGCTTGACGCAAGCAAGCTTGTCTACATCGGCATTGACGCCTCGCACTACAACGAATACGTTGCAGGCAACTATAAGGACTCCATGGGCAACTTCGGCGAACTGGCTGCGGCCTATTCCGTGCGTACAGTCACGCTGAAGACCAGCGAGGAGCTCATCGCGGCCTGCGGCAATCCCAAGTACAAGGCCATCATCCTGACGGCTCCGTCCCGCCGTCTGGAAGCGGCCCAGAAGGATCCGAAGACCTATTCCACAGAAGAACTGAACGCCATCAAGACGTTCAACGACAACGGCGGCATGGTGATCCTCGCCGGTTGGTCTGACAACTACGAGAATTACCCCATCATCCAGAACAACCCGGACATCAAGCATATGGCCGCGACGCAAAACGAGGTTCTGGCCAAACTCGGCTCCAGCCTCCGTATCTCTGACGACGCAACGTATGACGATGAACGCTCCGCAGCCGACGGCGTCGACAAGTGGAGACTCTACTTCTCGTCCTACAACATGGAGAACCCGCTTCTGAAGGGCGTGGAATTCGATGCAGAGCATCCGTATGACAAACTCTACACCGAACGCTTCAGCCACTACGGCGGCGCGTCCATCTACGCAGTTGACGCAAGCGGCAATGCAACCTCCACGCTGCCCGCAACGGTCAGCCCGGCAGTCTACGGCCATGCAACGACCTACTCTGTGGACGTTGACAAGGACGGCCTCGGCGGCGCAGGTATCCCGAAGTACACCTTCGCGAAAAACGATGACCGCCTGATGGTCATGGCGTCTGAGCAGCTCGAGGGCAAGGGCCTCATCATCGTCTCCGGCGCAGCCTTCATGTCGAACTTCGAGGTGCAGTACCAGGTCTCCGACAGCGGCGCGGAGAAGAACTACTCCAACTACAAGATCTGCCAGAATCTCGTCTCCATGCTCAACCAGACCGAGATCACCAAGATCGCGGATGTGCAGGCAGAGACAGAGGAGGGCGTCAAGTTCACCGTGGAGGGCATCGTGACCTCCAACGCCTCCGGCTATGACAAGGATACCGCGTTCTTCGACTGCATCTATGTGCAGGACAACACCGCCGGTATCAACGCCTTCCCGGTTGCAGGCAACTTTAAGATCGGCGATAAGGTTCGTGTCACCGGTACGACGTCCTCCTATCAGGGCGAGCGTCAGCTGGCTGTGACGAAGATCGAAAAGATCGCCGACGCGGAGTCTCCGGCTCCCGTGGAAGTCACTGCCGCGCAGATCAACGACGGCTCCGTCCTCGGCAGCCTCGTCAAGATCAAGGGCACGATCACCAGAGTGGAAGAGGCTGAAGGCAAGATCCAGACCATCATGGTCAGGGATGCAGCAGGCAACGAAGCACGCGTCTTCATCGACGGCTACATCACGAAGGACAAGGAAGTCCAGAACGCCATCGTCGGCAATCTGGTCGAGGCGGTTGGCCTTGCCTCCTATGACAACACCTTCGTCCTCTCGGACGGCACGCCGGTCTACCCGCGTATCCGTATCCGCGACCGCGCGGACGTCGTCTGCACCGCAGGCGAGACGCCGGTCGAGACGTGGAGCATCACCTACGTCACCGATGGCGGCACGATCAACGGTGAATACCCGACGACCTACACCAAGGGCACTGTGACCGTTCTCCCGACCAATGTGACCAAGCCCGGCTATACCTTCCTCGGCTGGTTCACCGCCTACACCGGCGGCGTGCAGGTCAAGCAGATCGAGGCGACGGAGACCGGCGACAAGACCTTCTATGCACGTTGGCAGAAGACTGTCCTGCCGCCTCCGCCCGTCACCCCCGGCACCCCGGTCACCCCGGCCAGGCCCGCTGCCCCGGTAGGGCTCCCGTTTGCCGATGTGTCCGGCAGCGACTGGTTCTATAACGATGTCCGCTACGTCTACGAGAAGGGCATCATGGACGGCACGGGCGCCGATCGCTTCTCTCCCAACGCACCGCTGACCCGCGCCATGATCGTTACCATCCTCTACCGCATGGCGGGCAGCCCGTCCGTTTCCGGCTCGTCCGACTTTACGGATGTGGCTGCCGGCAAGTGGTTCGCCAAGGCGGTCGCATGGGCGGCAGCGAACGGCATCGTCAACGGCTACGGCGACAGCCTCTTTGGCCCGAACGACCCCGTGACCCGTGAGCAGCTTGCGGCGATCCTGTACCGCTACGCAGTCTACGGCGGCATGACGGCTGTGACGCTCGAGGAAAATCTCGGCAGCTTTGCCGACACGGTGCAGCTCTCCGCCTACGCCATTCAGGCGATGAACTGGGCGGTCGGCCAGGGTCTGATCAACGGCTCCGGCAGCAACCTTGTGCCGAAGGCACAGGCGACCCGCGCACAGGTCGCGGCGATCATCCACCGCTATCTCGAGCGCTGAGTTCCCCAACAGTACAAAGCTGCCCCGCCGGGTCTTCCGGCGGGGCAGTCCCCCATCATTCAAAAACTGCGCATCCTGAAGGAGAATCCATGAAAAACTTACAATGCAAGCTGACGCGCAAGCGCTGGCTGGAGATCGGCGTGAGCGTTCTGCTGTTTGTGCTGATCATCGCGTGGGCGCTGGTCCTGGAATACACGGAGCCTGACCGCGAGGCGACTGCCGCTCGCAAGCGGTATTTCGCCGTTGCGCGCGTCACGGACATTCTGGACGACAACGCGGAAACCCAGGACTGGACCGAGGGCCGCCGCATCGGCCAGCAGTATCTCGAGGTCGAGATCCTGAACGGCCCGTGGAAGGGCGAAACGCTTGAGGCGATCAACTATCTGACCATCTATACCAACGTCGACGCGAAGATCGGCACAAAGATCGTCGTCCGCCTCGATCTGGACGACGAGGGCGCGCCGTATATCATATCCATTCCGAATTATAACCGCGCCCCGGTGCTGCTCGGCCTGCTTGCCATATTTGCGGCGCTGCTCCTGCTGATCGGCCGGAAAAAGGGCCTTACGGCCCTGCTGGGGCTTTTGTATACGCTTGCGTGCGTCTGGTTCATTCAGGTACCCATGATCCTGCGCGGCGCGCAGCCGGTCGTGGTCACAGTTGTGCTTGTCGCGCTGACGACGGCGGCCTCGCTCCTGTTCCTGAACGGCTTCAGCCGCAAGACGCTCTGCGCCACGCTCGGCTGCATCGGCGGCGTGGCGGTGGCCGGCATTTTCGCCGCCCTGTGCGGGTCGATCTCGCCGCTCAACGGCTTCAACCTGCCGGAGGCGGAGGAACTGGTTTTGCGCGCGTCCGACCGGGGACTGAAGATCAGCGGTCTGTTCGTCAGCGGTATTCTCATCGCCTCGCTCGGCGCGGTCATGGACGTGGCCATGTCCATTTCCTCCGCCTGCTGGGAGCTGCGCGAGCTGAACCCCGATCTGCCGCGCAAGGCCCTGTTCCGCTCCGGCATGAACATCGGCCAGGACGCCATGGGCACCATGGCGAACACGCTCATCCTCGCCTTCGCCGGTTCGAGCCTCAATACGCTCCTGCTGTTCCAGATCTTTGATTATCCCATGATCCAAATCTTCAACGCTGACTCCATCGCCATCGAGATCATCCGCGGCGTGGCCGGCACCATCGGCATCATCCTGACCGTCCCCCTCGTCGCCCTCCTGAGCGCCGAGATCATGGGGCCGAAGAAAAAAGCGTAAGCTGCAAAACAGAAGCGGCATTCCCGGGCCGGGAATGCCGCTTTCTGCGTCAAAACGTCGGATCGTTATCGGTGTGCGTCCGCCTGCACGCAATATGCCTCCTGCATCTTTTGCAAGACGGCTTCCTTTTTCGGGATGGACGGGATGGCGCCGGAAGCTTCGGTGGAGAGGCTTGCTGCGGCTGCCGCGTAGCGGGCCATATAGGCAAGATCGTCCCGCGTCAGCGCCTCCGGCGCTTTCCCAAGCTCCAAAAAGCGCGATACGGCGCTGCCGCCAAAGATATCGCCTGCGCCGGTCGTGTCAATGGGATGCACCTTCGGGCAGCCGCAGGAGAAGTCTGCCTGCTTATTTTTCAGCAGACACCCCTTCGGCCCCAGCGTGACCATGACGAGCTTCGCGCCCAGCGCCAGCACGCGCTCCGCGCCCTCCTCCGGGCTGCAGTCCCAGAGGAACTGCGTCTCCTCATCGCTGATCTTGACGATATCCGCCTGCGAAAGGCCCCAGAGGATCTGTTCCCTTGCCTCCTGCTCTGTTTTCCACAGCGGGGCGCGGTAATTGGGGTCGTAGGTAACGAGCCTGCCGTGCGCGCGGGCATAGGCCGCGGCCTTCTGCGTGGCCGTGCGGGCAGGCTCGTCCGTGCAGCTGAGCGAGCCGAAGTGGAACACGCGGCTTTCTGCCAGCATGGCCGGGTCGATCTCCTCCCAGCGCAGCTGTGTGTCCGCGCCGGGCTTGCGCGCGAAGGCGAACGAGCGGTCGCCGTGCGCGTCAAAGGTCACGAACGCAAGCGTCGTGAATGTATCGGAGCTGATCAGAATGCCGCGCGTGTCGATCCCGGCGCGGCGCATCGTGCCGGTCAGCAGATGGCCAAAGGTGTCGTCGCCGACCTTGGCGAGAAACGCGGTCTTCTTTCCATACGCGCTCAGCGCGGCAAGAAAATTGCCGGGCGCGCCGCCGGGGTTGGCGGCAAGCGTGGGATAGCCGTTTTCATCCTTGGTGCGTTCTGCAAGATCGACAAGCAGCTCGCCCAGCGCGATCACATCATACATAGGTCTGTCCTCCTGTGTTTTTTGTTATTTTACCATGAAAGCAGCCTGGACTCAACCGCCGCGGGCGAAAAAATGCGCGGCGCGTTCCGCCTTTACATTTGCGTGCGTATGTGGTAAAATTCTCAAAAGTGTGTGAATCCGAGCTGAAGGAGGATGCGTCCATGCCGATGACAAACGCCGCTGAATATCTGGAGCGCACCGCCGCCCGCGTCCCGGACAAGGTCGCCTTTTCCGACGCCTCCGGCAGTCTGACCTTCGGGCAGCTGCTGCAGGACGCGCGGGCACTGGGAACCGTTCTGGCCGGGCTTCCGGGCTGCAAAAACGCGCCCGTGGCCGTGCTCACGGGGCGGACAGTGCAGAGCGTCGCGGCGCTGCAGGGCGTTTTGCAGAGTGGGAATTATTATGTTCCCATCGACGAGCAGATGCCGGAGGCGCGGATGCGCCGCATTCTCGCGCAGGTGCACGCCCGCGCGATCGTGTTCCCGGAAGCGTGCCGCCCGCAGGCGGAGCGGCTTGCGGACTGCGCGCCGCTCGTGTGTCTGGAGGAGGCGGAGAAGACCGCCCCGGACAATGCGCTTCTGCAGGCCAGGCGTGAGCAGATTATCGATCTCGACCCCGTGTACCTGCTCTTCACCTCCGGCTCGACCGGCACGCCGAAGGGCATCGTCATCTCCCACCGCGCCATTCTGGATTTTACCGACTGGCTGACGGACTTCTGCGGCTATACGGAGCATGAGGTCTTCGGCAATCAGTCGCCGTTTTACTTTGACACCTCCTGCAAGGATCTGTACCAGACGCTGAAGCTCGGCGCGACGTGCGTGATTCTGGAGAAGAAATTCTTCGCGCTGCCGCTGTTTTTGCTGCAGGCGCTCGACCGGAACGGCGTGACCGCCGTGAACTGGGCGACATCCGCGTTCCATCTGGCGGCAAGCTCCGGCGCGCTTGAAAAGTGCGTCCCGCATGCGCTGCGGAAGATCGTCGTCGGCGGCGAGGCGCTGCAGGCGCGGTACGTGAATATGTGGAAGCGCGCGATCCCGGAGGCGGAGCTTTATAATATGTACGGCCCGACGGAGACGACCGTCGACTGCGCCGCGCTGCACCTGACGCGCACGTACCGCGACGACGAGCCGATCCCCATCGGAAGGGCCTGCCGCAATATGCAGCTGCTGCTGCTAAAGGACGATCTGACCGAGGCGGCCCCCGGCGAGACGGGCGAGCTGTGCGTGCGCGGCTCCGGACTTGCGGCGGGATATTTCGCCGACGCAGAAAAGACCAATTCCGCCTTTATCCAGAACCCGCTCTGCCCCGATTACCGCGACATTCTCTACCGCACGGGTGATATGGCCGTGCAGCGCGAGGACGGGAATTTCTATTTTCTTGCCCGCCGCGACGGGCAGATCAAGCACATGGGCTACCGCATTGAGCTGGGCGAAATTGAAACGGCGCTCTACAGCGTCAAGGGCCTGCACGACGCCGTCTGCTTCTACGACGCGATGCGCGACAGGATCGTCTGCGTCTATGCGGGCGATCTGGACACGAACGCGCTGGCACGGGCGCTGCGGACGGCGCTGCCGAAATATATGCTGCCGAACGTCTATGAAAAGCTGGACGCGCTGCCGCACAACGCAAACGGCAAGCTTGACCGCGCGGCGCTGAAGGAGCGTTTCCTTCATGCGCAGAGTTGAGAGCTGCGCGGCGCTTGCGCCGCTTCTGTCCGCGCAGCTGCGGCGCGGCGTGGTGACCAACTGCTTTTTATCCCCGGCAGACTACCAGCGCGAGATCGACGCCGGGCTTTTTTATGAGGAAGGGAACGGCTTTCTGCTGCTGCTGCGGCAGCGGGCCGGATACCGGCTCCTGAACTTTTACCTGCACCCCGGCGCGAAGCTTTTCCTGCCGGGGCAGACGCTCCCGCTCATCACGGAGCTGGCCTGCCGGGAAAAGGATCAAGCTGCCATGCGCCGGGCGCAGGACGCGCTGTGCGCGCTCGGCTTTGCGGAGTGCTTTCACCGCCTGCGGCGCACACGGGCGGCAATTCCTGTGCCAGATAACGCGGAAACTGCGTCAGAGGCTTCCTTTGAGGCCGTGCGGGCGTTTCTGCTTGCGCAGTTCGACCCGCTGACGGGCTGCATCCCGCCGGAGGAAGAACTCCGGCAGGCGGTCAGTGCCGGACAGGTGCTGTGCCTTTCGGATGCGGACGGCATTTCTGGCTTGCTGCACTACGCGCCCGGGCGGGCGCAGTGCGAGATCCGCCATCTGGCCGTCCGTGCGGACTGCCGGGGGCGCGGATACGCCGGGCAGCTGCTGAAGCTGCTGGAAGCAAAGACCGGCGGGCAGAAATGCGCCGTCTGGGCGCGGGTGGGGAACGCCCCTGCCGAGCATTTCTATGAAAAAAATCAGTTTCAGCCGGACGGATGGCAGTCCGTTGTGCTGAGGCTGGGATAGATAAAGGAGTTTTGACACTATGAGAAAGCAGATCATGGAGATCCTGACGGAGATTTGCCCGGGCATCGACTTTGAGAACGAAAAAGCCCTCATCGACGACGGCCTGATCGACTCGCTGGATATCGTCGCGGTCGTGACGGAACTGATGGAGGCGTTCGATGTGGAACTTGGCGTGGACGATCTGACGCCGGAAAATTTCAACAGCGTCGAAGCCATCGAGGAGCTCATCGAGAGCCGTCAGAGCTGAGATGTCCTTTGCCTCCCTGCCCTTTGTGGGGCTCGTCACGGCAGGCGTCGTGCTGTATTATCTGGTTCCGAAGCGGGCGCAGTGGGTCGTGCTGCTGCTGGCAAGCATGGTCTTTTACCTGGTTGGCGGCGTCAAAAGCGCCGTCTGGCTCGTGCTGGTCGCGGGACTGACGTGGCTGGCGGGGCTGCTGCTCGAAAAGCAGAACGCGCGTCCCGCGCCGGATAAGGCGGCAAAGACCGCCGTGCGCCGCGCGAAGAAGCAGATCTGCGCGGCCTGTCTCGTGCTGTGCTTCGGGCTGTTGTATCTCATGAAATACTGGAACTTCACGGCCTCCGCGCTGCCGCCCGCCCTCGGGGACAAGCTTCCCCGGTGGGATTTCGTCGTGCCGCTGGGCCTGTCGTATTTCATCTTCCAGAGCGTGGGCTATGTCATCGACGTTTACCGCGGAAAGCTCCCCGCGCAGAAAAACCCGCTGAAATACGGCCTGTTCGTCTCGTTCTTTCCGCAGATGGTGCAGGGCCCCATCAGCCGGTACGACCAGCTTGCCCCGCAGCTTTTAGCAGAGCGCAGTCTGGACTGGCGCGATCTCAAATTCGGCATCCAGCTTTGCCTCTGGGGGTATTTCAAAAAGCTCGTCATCGCCGACCGGGCGGCTGTGCTGGTCAACGTTGTCATCACGGAAAACTGCCCCTACGGCGGCGCGGTCATTGCCAGCGGCATTCTGTTCTACTGCATTCAGCTCTACTGCGATTTTTCCGGCGGCATCGATATTACGCGCGGTGTCGCGCGGATGTTCGGCATTGACATGGCCGAGAATTTCCGCCGCCCGATCTTCGCAATGTCCCTGACGGAATACTGGCGGCGCTGGCACATTACGCTCGGCGCGTGGATGCGCGACTATGTGTTTTATCCGCTGTCGCTGTCGAAAGCCTTCGGCAGACTCTCCCGCTGGGCCCGCACGCACATCAGAGGCACGGGCGGCAAGATCTTTGCCACGTCGCTTGCGACGTTCATCGTCTATCTCATCATCGGCATCTGGCACGGGGCGAACTTCCGCTATATTGCCTTCGGCCTGTGGAACGGCGTGCTCATTACGGCCTCGCTCCTGCTGGAGCGGACGTTTTTGCGCTGGAAAGCGGCGCTGCACATCAACGACAAGTCCGCCGCATGGCGCGTGTTCATGACGCTGCGCACGATGCTGCTGGTGTTCATCGGGCGGTATTTCACGCGTTCGCCGCGTCTGAGCTGTGTGTTCCGATTCTTGAAGACGACCGTGCTGCATCCGCAGCCGTCACAGCTGCTCGACGGGACGCTTTTGTCGTTCGGCCTTGCGAAGACGGATTTTCTTGTGATCGCGCTGGGACTGGCCGTTTTGCTGACGCTTGAGTGCTTGCAGGAGCGCGGCGTGCAGATCCGGGCTGCGCTGGAAAAGAAGTCTGGCTTTGTGCAGTGGCTTACCGTGACGGCGCTGCTGCTGGCCGTGCTGCTGCTCGGCGTGTTCCGGGCCGGGTATATCCCGTCGGGCTTTATCTATACGCAGTTCTGAGGCGGTGATCGAATGAGTTCAAAAAAATGGGTGCTGGTCTTTCTCGTGACCGTCCTTGTGCTGGCCGCGCTGCTGGCGGGGCTGAATCTTGCCGTCGACCCCTTCGGCGCGTTCGGGGACAGGCTGCTGTCCTGGTTCTCCTACGATGAGACGAATAACCCGCGCGTGGCAAAGTTCAGCTATCTCGAACAGCACCACGACGAATACGATTCCTATATCCTCGGCTGCTCGTCCACCAGCTCGTTCCCGGTAGACGCGTTCAACGAGGCGTATGGCGCCAGCTTTTACAATCTCATCATGTACGGCGCGGATATGCGCGACTGCGAAAAGATCGCGCAATATCTGGTGGAGCATTACGAGGTCAAGAATCTCATTCTGAACGTCTATCTCGACAACGGCCTGACCTACGACGAGGAATCCGACCGGCTGACGAAGAACCTCCACTATAAGGAGGACCCGGACACGTCCGTGCTGTCCTATTACACGCGCTATCTCTTCGCCGACCCGCGCTATGCGCTGGCCAAGCTGAACGCGCTGCGCACGGACACCATTCTGCCGCAGACGTTCGACGTGTTTGACGAGCGGACAGGCTGCTATGACAAGCGTGTGCGCGACGCAGAGCCGATCGGCAGCGAGGAGCGTTATCTCGAAAGCTACCCCGTCTTCGCCGACTATCCGCGCCAGACGCTCTCGCTTCCGTACACGGAGCAGTGTATGCAGAGCGTCGCGGCGATCAAGACCCTGTGCGAGGAAGCGGGTGTGAACCTCACCGTCGCGGCCGGGCCGGTATATGCTGAGTATCTGAAAAATTATGAACCGGAAACCGTCGCGCAGTTTTACCGCTCGCTGGCACAGGTCACGCCGTTCTGGGATTTTTCGTCCAGCAGCGTCAGCTGCGAGATGCGCTATTTCTACGACGGCACGCACTTCCGCAACAACGTCGGCGAGATGATCTGCGCCCGCATGACAGGCCGCACAGATCTCTGGATCCCGGACGATTTCGGAACCTATGTGACCGCCGACACCCCGGAGGATTATTTCCTGAACGTCCTGTCCCCGGCGGCGCTTTCGGCCGATGAGATCAGCACGCAGGTGCCCATACTTATGTACCACCATCTGTCCGAGGACGTGACGAACAGCGAAATGGTGTCCCCGGAGCAGTTTGAGGCGCAGATCCGGGCGCTTTCCGAGGCCGGGTATACCGGCGTCTCGTTTGACGAGCTGCAGGCATATGTCCTGCGGGGCGAGCCGCTTCCCGAGAAGCCGGTCGTCATTACCTTTGACGACGGATACAGGAGCAATTACACGCTGGCCTATCCGATTTTGCAGAAATACGGCATGAAGGCGACGATCTTCGCCATCGGCGTTTCGTTCGGAACGGATCATTACAAGGATACGGACTATGCCATCACGCCGCACTTCGGCGCGGCTGAGGCGGCGGAAATGACCGCGTCCGGCCTCATTTCCATCCAGAGCCACACGTATGATATGCACCAGTGGCCGCCGTATGAGACAGGCTCCGCCGTGCGGGAGAACATTCTCCAGCTTTCCAGCGAAAGCGAAGAGGCCTACGTGCAGGCGCTGACGGAGGACTTTACGCGCAGCCGTGCGCTCTTAGAGGGCGCGACCGGTCAGCCGGTCGACGTGCTGGCATATCCCGCCGGACAGTATTCCACGCTGACGCAGGTCACGCTCCAGTCTCTCGGCGTGCACGTGACGCTCTCGACCAATCCTGGCGTCAACACCGTCGTCAAGGGCCTGCCGCAGACGCTTTACGCCATGCTCCGCTTCGGCATCACGGAGGATATCTCGCCGGAGGCGCTGCTGGATATGATCCGGTAAAACAGGAGAAGCAGGCTGTGTTTTATGATACAGCGCTTCCAGCTTGTCTGTAGGGGCGGACGACTCTGTCCGCCCGC
>CEBV01044416.1_pt1 | contig 19479 bp, 16 predicted proteins | sample 554741 | NCBI WGS metagenome assembly CEBV01 (sample SAMEA3182070, study PRJEB8094) | gut metagenome | biome: human; feature: gut; material: Stool; isolation source: human stools | place: Canada | collected 2011-11-22 | reverse complement strand
GCTGACCACCGAGGAGGGCAGCTGCCGTACCTCCCTGCCGGGCGTTTTTGCCGGAGGGGATGCGGTGACCGGAGCGGCCACCGTCATTTTGGCAATGGGGGCCGGCCGAAGGGCGGCGCAGGAAATTGACGAGTACCTGCGGAAAAACCCCTCCCACTAATAGTGCAAAAACGACCCTTTTTTGCAGCCCAAAGGTTAATAATTCACTTTTTTTCACGAAAAGTTTACGAATGAGGGAAAATATGGATTGAATTTGACTAAATGTTGGATTATATTTCCTGCGAAATGGCATAAAAAAAGCTCCCCGATGGGGAGCTTTTTTATGCGGTTTTAGGGATTATTTTTTGCGGAGGACGACAGCGGAACCGAGCAGGGCCACAACAGCGGCAGCGGCGGCCAGGCCGACAAAGTCATTGGCGCCGGTGGAGGGGTTCTTCTGGTCCTCGGTCTTGGGGGTCTCGGCGGGGGTGGTGTCGCCGGGAACGATGATGGTGATATTGGATGCGGGAACGGTGTAGCCAGCATCACCAGTCAGTTCAACATCTTTACCATTTACGGTGATTCTATCACCAGTTCTATTTTGAATAATGACACCAGCAGGAACATTGGTAAGAGTTGTACCATTGAGTACAAAAATCTCTTCGCCTTTGGACGCAGCAGCAATCACTTCATTGGCTGCATTGCCAACATAGTAATCGTTATTCTGAACAGTATTGTTTTTCTGAACCACAAGGCTGTTATCGGCAAAGTTATTGCCCTCACCTTCCGCTTTGTTGTCGGCCGGGTTAAAGTTCTTGAATGTACCGCCGGTTACATTGATGCGTGCTGTTCCGTTCGCGCGATTGGCATCATAGCAGTTCAGAACGAACTCATCACCCTTTGCCGAATCAGGATATTTTTGCTGAACAGAGTAGGTTCCGCCTTCGACATTAGCTGTTCCAGCAAAAACATATACAGCATGGATATTACCAATGAAGGTACCATTTTTGATAGTAACAGTTGCACTTTCCTGCACATCAACTGCATAGCAGTCGTTTTCTTTGGCTGCAAAGGTGCCGTTGCCGGTAATGGTCAGATTACCACTACCACGGACAGAAATCAAAGACCAATTATTATCAGTTGTCGGTTTATCCCACAGGTCACTTGTGTTATACAGTTTCTTACCATTCATGTTTAGGGTAATGGTTTTATTGACTGTAATCGTTTGGGACAAATCAATATCAGCCAGCAGCTTGATAGTATCACCATCATTAGCAGTTGAAATAGCACTTTTCAGCTCCTCATAGGTCGATGCAGTCTTTTCCGCAGCCAAGGCGACGACGGGCAGCATGACGCAGACCATGAGGAGCGCCAGAGCAATACTTAGGAACTTTTTCATTGTGTTAACCTCTCCTTTTCTTTGACCCACAGGGAGTTCGTGTTTGCGTGGCAAACACGGCGACGCCCCCGGGGGCGATTTTATTTTAGTAAGTTAAGGTTATTCCTTTTCCAGGTGAATGTCAAGTGCCTAATGGGAAATTGCAGCGAATTTTTTAACATCGACATAAACTGACAGCAAAATGGTCGGTTTTACGCGATGGGCGGTGTGATGTAGGTGGCGGGGCGGTAGCGCTCGAAGATGACGGCATCGAAGCGGGCAAGGGCCAGGGGCTCCTTACTTTCATCGCGGACCGTCCATGCGACGCAGGGGGCATGCCATACCTTACGGATGAGGGACAGCGTGCGGGTGCGGGGGGCGGTGAGGTAATTGTAGGCGATGAAATCCGGGGCGGTGAGCCAATTGAACAAAAGCTGCTGAGAGGCCCAGGTGGCGGGGGTGAGGCGGGTCATATTGCCCTCGCCTTCGGTATAGCGATCGGAGAGCAGGCCGCGGGCAACGGCGGGGGCGTGGTTTTTCATCCACAGGATGACCTGGGGGTGGAAGCTTTCGACACAATACAGGCCGGTGTAATCCCGGAGCTTAGACATCATTTTCTCGCAGAGGGCGGGGTAATTTTTCTGATACTTGACCTCGACGATCATGGGGATCTTCCCCGCGACGATGTCAAGGACCTCCGAGAAGAGGGGGATGCGTTCTTCGGTGCCCAGCAGGCGGAGCTGCTGCAATTCGGCGTAGGATTTTTCATCCACCCGGCCGGTGACGCCGCAGACGCGGTCCAGGGTGTCATCGTGGAAGACGACAAGCCGGCCATCGGTGGTGAGGTGGAGGTCGAGTTCGATGCCGTAGCCGGCTTCCACAGCGCGGCGGAAGGCGGGAAGGCTATTTTCCGGGATGCCATCCTGGGCGCAGTGCAGACCGCGGTGGGCGTAGCGCCGCCCCACAAAGGGGGCCATCTTCTTCCGGGCGGAGGGATCCGGGCGGAGGAGGAGCAGGAGCAGCAGGAACAATACAGCAAGGACAAGCAGGAGGATGAGGAGGGCTTTCATAGGGAGGGACCTCTTTTCGGGTGGATTTTGAGGGAGGGTTTACGGGAGGGGCGGTGGGCCTGCCCCCTGTGCTGGTTCCATTATAGCGCTGTAAGGCGGCGGGTGCAATAAAAAAGGAGGCACCGCTATCCCCGCCGAAAGAGATAACGGTGCCCCGGGTGCCGACGGATGCGAGCTTATCCGTTGCGCTCGGCAAGAAAAAGAGCATAATCCTGGACCGCGCTGCGCTGTTCCTCCGTAAGCCCCTCGGGCAGGAGCAATACATCGGAAGAGGCGGCGGCATAGCCTGGGTAGCGCTCATCACTGAGCCCCATCAGATAATCCACTGAAACGCCGAAAAATCTGGCCAGCCAAACCTTGGTCGCGTCGCTTGGGTCACTTTTCTCTTTTTCGTAGGCGGATATGGTGTGGTGCGAGACGGACAGCATATCCCCCAGCTCGGCTTGTGACAGTCCCGCTGCTTTCCTTAGCAGGTATAAGCGGTTTCCTATCATTCCCATTCCCTTCTCTCTTAAGACTGGGCGTTTTTATTGTACCATTCTTTATGCAAAAAAGGAAATACTTTTGACAAAATCTACCCATTTTACAAAAAGAGTTGTTCTGATTTGTTGGAATTGACAGGGTGCCATTTCCAGCAATATTTCCAGCAATCCGCAACTGGGCGCGGGGGGCCCGGGGACCTATAATGGAGATGTAAGCATAGTGCTGAGTGACGAAGGAGGTACATATGATGGAGGTTTTTTCTTTGCACCGGGAGATGACCGGTGAGGAAGGGGAGCAATGCCGGGTGCGCTATTCCCTGACGGAGGACAGCTGCGGCCCGGAGCGATGCTACGGCATCCTGTGCTGTGTGGAGGGAAGCCGGCGGCCCGGCCGGTGCTGCCGCCTGCCCGGCCTGCTGGAAAATCGCGGGGTGGGCGAGCTGCTGGTGGAATATCTGGCGCGGCGGGAGGTAACGCCCGTTCAGCTGGAGGATATCATGGTGGAGCTGCTGCCGTGACGGTATGGCCTGCCGAGAGGGCGCGGCCGCAGGCCGCCCGGGCGAAGCCCGGGCGGGGCGCCCCGAAGGGGCGTCCACGATGCGGAGCATCGTGGACTGCGGCCGCAGCCTGGGCCATGCAGGAAGTGTTTCTCTATAATATAGGTAAGGGCGACCCGGTTTGGAGCGGGGGCGTCCTTTTTTTGCACCGGGCGGGCGGGTGCGGAATAGGATGGGGCAGCGGGAAAATCCCCGCCAAGCGAGCGAGCAACTTTATTGACATAGATAGCAGGTGACGACTGATGAAACGGACTGTGACGATCCTGGGCGGCGATGAACGCATGGCGTGGCTGGCGGAAAGCCTGCGGCGGGAGGGGTATATCATCCGGCTGGCGGCGCTGCTGCCCCCTGCCCCCCTGAAAAATCGGCTGCCGCAACCGGAGACCCCAGATAGGCTGCTGCCGGAAAGCGAGACAGTGATCCTGGCGGTGCCGACGGTAAGCCCGGATGGGATGCTGCGCACCCCGACGGTCCCGGAGTGCTACCCCCTGGCGGAGTGCCTGCGGCTGCTGCCGGAGAGGGCCATGGTACTAGGCGGCACCCTGCCGCCGGACTGCCGCAAGATTGTGGAGGAGCGGCATTTGGCCTACACCGACCTGCTGGCGCTGCCGGAGCTGCAGGAGCTGAACGCCATAGCGACGGCGGAGGGAGCGGTGGCGCTGGCCATGCGGGAGCAGAACACGACCCTATTTGATACGAGGTGCGTGGTGCTGGGCTATGGACGCTGCGGCAGCGCGCTGTGCCGCAGACTGGCGGCACTGGGCGCCAAGGTAACGGCTGCGGCCCGCCGCCGGGAACAGCTGGCGCGCATCTATGCCGATGGGCATACCCCCTGTGATATCAATAAGCTTTCCCCTGCTCTGGACGGCTGCGAAGTCGTTTTTAATACAGTGCCGGCCCCGGTACTGCCGGAGGAGCTGCTGCGCAGGCTGCCGCCGGAAGCTCTGGTGGTGGAGCTGGCCAGCGCGCCGGGCGGCTGTGACGCCGCCGTGGCGGAAGCGATGGGGCTGCGCTACCGGAACGCGCCGGGCCTGCCGGGCAAGGCAGCGCCCCGCACCGCCGGAGAATACTTGGGGCAGGTGATACGAGGCCTGCCGCACTGGGAGGAATGAATAGTGAACGACAAGAAATTGGGCTTTGCCCTCTGCGGCTCCTTTTGCACGCTGGAACGCACCCTGCAAATGATGGCGGATTTGGTTTCGGCCGGGTGGGAGATCCAGCCGATCATGTCTCCCATTACTTACGGGACGGATACCCGCTTTGGCACGGCGGAGCACTGGCGCGACCAGGTGGAGGCCCTATGCGGCCGGCCCATCTGGCACACGGTGGCACAGGTGGAGCCCATTGGGCCCCGGAAGCTCTTAGACATCCTGCTGGTGGCGCCCTGTACCGGCAATACCCTGGGCAAGCTGGCGGGTGGCATCACCGATACACCGGTAACGATGGCGGTGAAGGCTCATCTGCGCAATGACCGCCCAGTGGTGCTGGCGGTTTCCACCAATGACGGACTGAGCGCGAGCGCGGCGAATATTGGGGCGCTGCTGTGCCGCAAAAACTACTACTTTGTGCCCTTTGGGCAGGATGACCCCCTGAAAAAGCCGACCAGTCTGGCGGCGGAGCTTTCCCTGACCGGGGCGGCGCTGGCAGCGGCGCTGGAGGGCCGGCAATTGCAGCCGATGCTGCGGGGGATGCCGGTGGGATAAGTTTGTGCCGGAAGCGGGCCCGCAGGGCCGGCGCCGCTGCGCGGCGCCGTAGGCGGCCACCGGCCGCCAAAGCCGTCCGCAGGACGGCTGCCCTGCGGGCTAAAGCCTGCGGTTTGCAGGGGCCTGCCGGGGGAGGTGGCGGGCCCCTTTTGGCAGGTTTGCGGGGAGGGAGGGGCGCAGCCCCAGCCGCCCGGAGGGCGGCTGACGGCGGCCGAAGGCCGCCAGGATCGCCCCGGAGGGGCGATCGGGCTGCGCCCTGGCTTTCGCCCGGCACAAACTCTGCATGGAGAACCACAAAATGCAAGAACGGTGCTTCTCCTGCAAAAGTGTGGTCTGCCATTCAATTTTAGGGGGATTTTCCCATTGCATTGCCTAAAACAGCCGCGAAAACGCAAGAAAGAATTTTCTTTCCTGCGTTTTTTGTTGTAAAACTCTTGATTTTATCTCCGTCATTCGGTATGATAAGGGGGAATACTTTACAGAAAGAGGGGTTAAGTATGACGCAGGATCTGCTTCAGCTGATCAGTAATGAGATGAAGGGCTTTTCCAAGGGGCAGAAGCGCATTGGCGCTTTTATCCTGGAGCATTACGATAAAGCGGCCTTCATGACCGCCGCCAAGCTGGGCGAAACGGTAGGAGTCAGTGAATCCACCGTGGTGCGCTTTGCCGCCGAACTGGGCTTTGAGGGCTATCCCCAGCTGCAAAAATCCCTGCAGGATATCATCCGCAACCGGCTGACCACCGTACAGCGCATGGAGATCATTGATGAGCAGCTTTCCGGCGGCGTGGATGTCCTGCACCGGGTCATGTCCTCCGATGCCGATAAGATCCGCCGCACGCAGGAGGAGATAGACCCCAAAGACTTCGATACCGTCATTGATTCCATCATCGGTGCTCACCGCATTTATATTCTGGGTCTGCGCTCCTCCGGGGTGCTGGCCGGGTTCCTTTCCTTCTACTTCAATCACATCTTTGAGGATGTGGTGAATGTGGGCGCTGCCCAGGGGGAGACCTTTGAGCAGATGCTGCGCATCGGGCCCAACGATGTGCTCATCGCCATCAGCTTCCCGCGCTATTCCCAGCGGACGCTGAAGGCGGTGCATTACGCCAAAAAGCAGGGCGCCTGCATCATCGGCATTACCGATTCCACCAGCGCGCCGCTGGCCGCCATGGCCAACCATGTGCTGCTGGCCCGCAGCGAGATGGCTTCCTTTGTCGATTCGCTGGTGGCGCCCATGAGCCTGCTGAATGCCATCATCGTAGCAGTGGGTCTGCGCAAAAAGCATGAGACCAGCAACACCTATGCCATGCTGGAGCGCATCTGGAGCGAATACGATGTGTACGAGAAAAATGAGGAGATCCATTCCGCGCCATGAGATACGAATTTGACCGAATCGTTATCGGCGGCGGAGCCGCCGGCTTATTCGCGGCGGGATGGGCCGCCAAAAGCGGCCTGCGGGTGCTGGTGCTGGAAAAGCGGGAGCGTCCCGCGCGCAAAATACTGGTGACCGGCAAGGGCCGCTGCAATGTGACCAATCACTGCTCTCCGCAGGAATTCATAGCGGCGGTGCGGCGCAACCCCCGCTTTTTGATGAGCGCCATCTACGCCATGACGCCGCAGGACACCATGGCCTGCTTTGAGGAACTGGGGGTGGCACTGAAAACCGAGCGCGGCAACCGGGTGTTCCCGGTAAGCGACCGCGCCATGGATATTGCCGACGCGCTGGTGCGCTTTGCCCGGCAGGGCGGCGTGCAGATAAAACAGGCCACCGTCAGCGAGCTCATCCAAAGGGATGACGCCGTAGTGGGTGTTAAAACCGAAGCAGGCGAAGAATTCTTTGCCCCGCTGACTATTCTGGCGACCGGCGGCAAAAGCTACCCCGGCACCGGCAGCGATGGCAGCGGCTACACCCTGGCGGCTGCCGTGGGACACACTATTATTCCGCCGCGGCCCTCGCTGGTGCCCATCATCTGCGAGAATACGGACAAGCAGTTTACCACGCTGATGGGGCTTTCGCTGCGCAATGTAACGCTGAACCTCATCCAAAAGAAAACCGGAAAGGTGATATACAGCGAGCTGGGCGAGATGCTGTTCACCCATTTTGGCATCAGCGGGCCGCTGGCCCTGACCGCCAGCAGCTATATGGATGTTCCCACCGACTACCGCATCACCATCGACTGCAAGCCGGGGCTGACCGCCGAGCAACTGGATGCCCGGATGCTGCGGGACTTTGAGGGGAGCCCCAACCGGGCCTTTGGCAACGCGCTGGAGGCACTGCTGCCCCATTCCCTTATCCCTGTGGTGGTGGCCAAAAGCAGCATTCCGGCCGAGCGGCGGGTGAACCAGCTGACCCGTGAGGAGCGGCAAAAGCTGGGGGCGCTGATCAAGGCCTTCCCGCTGACCCCGCAGGCGCTGCGGCCCATTGAAGAGGCGGTCATTACCGCCGGGGGCGTAAGCGTAAAGGAGATAGACCCCCGCACCATGCGAAGCAAGATGGTGAAGGGGCTGGCCTTTGCCGGCGAGGTAATGGATGTGGACGCCGTGACCGGCGGCTATAATCTGCAAATTGCCTGGTCTACCGGCTATTTGGCCGGGACGGCCGAACTATCATAAAACTCTGCGAAAGCCGGGGCCCGCCGCCCCGCCCGCGCCTACGGCGCGGTAAGGGGCGCCCCCTGCGGGGGCGCCCTTCCGGCGGCAGCCCGCAGGGCTGCCGCCGCGGGGCGGCGGGCCCCGGCTTTTTGCACAGACTATTCCGAAAGGCAGGAAAAACACCATGGTCTCCATCGCGATCGACGGGCCAGCAGGGGCCGGCAAAAGCAGCATCTGTACCAGGCTGGCCCAGGAGCTGCACTACCTGCATATTGATACCGGCGCGCTGTACCGTGCAGTGGGCCTTTTTGTGCTGCGGCAAAATAAAAACCCCACCGACCCCACCGATGTCCTCCCCCTACTGCCGCAGATCCATATCGACCTGCGGTTTGAGGCGGGCGAGCAGCGCATCCTGCTGAATGGCGAGGATGTTTCGGAGGCCATCCGCCTGCCGGAGGCCTCCGCGGCCGCCTCCGCCGTTTCCGCCCTGCCGGAGGTGCGGGCCTACCTGCTGGAGCAGCAGCGCAGCCTGGCCCGGCAGTACAATGTCATCATGGATGGGCGGGATATCGGCACGGTGGTGCTGCCCCAGGCCACCATTAAAATTTACCTGACCGCCGCCCCAGAGGCCCGCGCCCGCCGCCGCTGGCTTCAGCAGCAGAAAAAGGGCATAACGGAAAGCTACGAGGATGTGCTGGCCGCCGTCATTAAGCGGGACTACGATGACAGCCACCGGGCTGCCGCCCCGCTGCGCCAGGCGGAGAATGCGTGGCTGTGCGACAGCACCCATCTGGATTTTGAGGGAACGGTGCAGGCCATACTCGCCTACATCCGGCAGCGGATAGGGGAAGTGCCATGCAGGTGACCGTCGCCAAAACCGCCGGGTTCTGCTTTGGGGTGCGGCGGGCGCTGGAGCTGACCCAGAAAAGTGCTGCCCTCTCCCCCACCTGCACACTGGGGGAGCTCATCCATAACCGGCAGGTGGTGGAGGAGCTGGCCGGACAGGGCGTTACGGTGATAGAGCGTCCCGAAGATGCCCCCGCCGGTGCCGCTGTGGTGATCCGCTCCCACGGGGTAGGACCGCAGGTCTATGATACCCTGCGGGCACAGGGCAGCCCTGTAATAGATGCCACCTGCCCCTTCGTCAAGCGCATCCACCAAATTGCCGCCGAGGTACCGGAGAATGGCCTGCTGCTGCTGGCCGGCCGCCGGGAGCATCCGGAGGTGCAGGGCATCCTGGGGTACTGCAGGGGGCCGGCTTTGGTTTTCTCTTCGGCGGAGGAAATGCAGGAACTGCTGGCATTCCTGCCATCGGATGGCAATATCCCCGTCATTTTGGCGGCTCAGACCACATTTTCTTTGCGCGAATGGGAGAAAATATTATTTTTCGCAAAAAAAGTGTGTACAAATCTAAAAGTATTTGATACAATATGTAGAGCGACCATTGAACGGCAGTCCGAGGCAAAACAGCTGGCCCAATCTGCCGATGCCATGGTGGTGGTAGGGGGACTGCACAGTGCCAATACCACGGCTCTGGCGGCGCTGTGCGGCAGCTATTGCCCCACAGTGCAGGTCGAAACGGCGGACCAGCTGGAACGCCACCGGGAGGCCCTGCGGGGCGCCCGCTTTATCGGTATTACTGCCGGCGCTTCAACCCCGGCTTGTATCATTAAGGAGGTTCAAAATTCCATGAGCGTATTGGAAAACAACACTGAAGAAATGAACTTTGGGGAGCTGCTCGATCAATACTCCAAAAGTATACATAATGGGGAGAAGGTAACGGCCGTTGTTACAGGCATTAAGCCGACGGAAATTTCTGTTGACGCCGGCACCAAGCATGCCTGTTATGTACCGCTGGATCAGTTGACCAGCGATCCCTCTGCCAAGCCCGAAGACATCGTCAAGATTGGCGATGAGCTGGAGCTGATGGTCGTCCGCGTCAACGATGTGGAAGGCACCGCCATGCTCTCCAAGACCCGTCTGGATGCCGTAGCCGGCTTCGAGAAGGTCATGAATGCCGGTGAGACCGGCGAAGTCCTGACCGGCGTTGTCACCGAGGTCATCAAGGGCGGCGTTCTGGTTCTCACCAATGGCGTCAAGGTATTCATCCCCGCCAGTCAGACCGGTGTTCCCCGCGATGGCGACCTGAACACCCTGCTGCGCAAGGAAGTCAGCTTTAAGATCCTGGAAACCAACCGTCAGCGCCGCCGTGCCGTAGGCTCCATCAGCGTAGTGGCCCGCGAGGCCCGCAAGGAGCTGGCCCAGAAGTTCTGGGACGAGGTAGAAGTAGGCAAGGTTTACACCGGCAAGGTGAAGAGCCTAACCAACTTCGGTGCCTTTGTGGATCTGGGCGGCGTGGATGGCCGTATCGGCCTGACCGACCTGACCTGGCTGCGCGTCAAGAGCCCCGCTGAGGTCGTTTCCATCGGCGATACCGTAGAGGTTACCGTAAAGGATATTGACCGCGAGAACAACCGCGTGTCCCTCATCTACAAGAAGACCGAGGACAATCCCTGGGAGAAGATTAAGACCATGTATCAGGTCGGCGATGTGGTCCCCGTTAAGATCATGTCCATCACCGCCTTCGGCGCCTTTGCGCAGATCATCCCCGGCATTGATGGTTTGATTCACATCTCTCAGATTGCCCGTGAGCGTGTAGAGAAGGTGGCGGATAAGCTTTCCGTTGGCCAGGTAGTGGATGCCAAGATCACTGAGCTGGACTATGACCGTCATCGCGCCAGCCTGTCCATCAAGGCTCTGCTGACCGAGGAAGCCCCCGAGGAAGAAGCCGCTGAGGAAGAGACTCCCGCCGAGGAATAATCTATAAGCAAATTTATCCGTCCCCTGGCCGCTGTGGCCGGGGGACTTTTTCTTGCCGGCTGCTTTGGCGGTGGGGGGCAGGCTTCGGGCCGCAGGCACCCCGGCTGCGCCGGGGCCGGCCTGCGGCCCGGAGCCTGCCCCCTACCGCAAAGGATATTTTTTTCGCAAACCGGGCTTCCGGCATTGACAAACCGGCCATTTTCTGCTATCCTTAAACAAGTAATCGTTACTGTTTAAGGAGTGATCCCATTGAAATATTCCCGTCAAAGAGAGCTGATCCTGGAAACCGTTCAGCGCTCCGATGACCACCCCACCGCGGATACCATCTATACCCGGGTGCGGGCGCAGGACCCCAAAGTGAGCCTGGGCACCGTATACCGCAACCTGAACTTGCTGTGTGAGAACGGTCAGCTGCTCAAGGTTCCGATCCCCGGGGCCAGCGACCGCTTTGACCACACGCTGGGCGACCACGCCCACGCCTACTGCGAGGTGTGCGGCAGCGTGACCGATGTGCTGCCCCAGGCCCTGCCCATGCTGCAGGAGGCCCTGAAGGGCGGCTGCGGCTTCCAGGTGCATCAGATGAACCTGGTGCTGGAGGGTGTTTGCCCCGAATGCCAAAAGAAAATGCAGTAAATCCCCCTAGCAAAAAGTCCCCCCAACTGGGAGGACTTTTTCTTTTGCCTTGCGGCAAATCATTTTTCCGCAGTCTTGGCCCCCAGCGCCTTAACGGCAGCTGTAAAGTCAGATTTCTTTACATAGATGAAGTAAGCGGTCACCATCTCGGATTGCTTGCCAAAGCTGCCGTCCCGCGGCCGCTCCGAGGTAATGGCATGGGGCGCGGTGCGGTGAATCTCCCGTACCAGGTAGGCAATATTCTGCTCCGCCAGTACCCGGCAGATGTGGATCTTTTCCTCCAGCGCATAGGTGACAGCCAGCTGACGACGGTTAAAAATGGTAATCACAAGCTCACTCCTTTACAAGATATAATACAAATTGTAATATTATTCGACTTTATACTGCTTATTGTGCCGTTATTCGGCGGCCGCAACAATAGCGATCCCCGCGGAAGCGCCAATGCGATTGGCCCCGGCTTCAATCATCGCCATTGCGGTCTCATAGTCCCGGATGCCGCCGCTGGCCTTGACACCCATCTCCGGCCCCACGGTTTTGCGCATCAGGGCAATATCGTGGGTGGTGGCCCCGCCGGTGGAAAAGCCGGTGCTGGTCTTGACAAAATGTGCCCCGGCGGCCTTGGCGGCCTCGCAGGCCTTCACCTTTTCCTCATCGGTCAGCAGGCAGGTCTCAATGATGACCTTGACGGTGTGCCCGGCCGCAGCCTTTACCACGCCCTCAATATCCCGCTGCACCAGCGCCCAATCGCCGGCTTTCGCGGCACCCACATGGATGACCATATCCAGCTCCTCGGCGCCCATGGCGGCACAACTGGCGGCTTCGGCGGCTTTCTGCTCCGGGGCAATGGCGCCCAGAGGGAACCCCACTACGCAGCAAACCTTTACACCGGTCCCTTTCAGCAGGCGGGCGGCCAGCGGAATATAAACCGGATTGACACACACACTGGCAAAGTGATACTCCGCCGCTTCGGCGCACAGCTTCTCGATCTGGGCCGGGGTGGCCTCCGGCTTCAGCAGGGTATGGTCGATCATCGACGCTATGGTTTTTTTATCCATGGATTTTGTCCTCCTGTTATTCCGCCTTTGCCACCTCGCCGGTGGTCAGGTCGATTTTATAGATATCGCCGCCAAAGGCGCCGTCACTCACCAAAAAGAACCCGTACCCCGCCTCGCTGTACTGCTTGGGGGAGGGCAGCTGCAGGCTGCGGAACCCGGTAATAGAGGTCTTTTCCACCACCTCGATGCCGGTATCGAAATCCTGCAGCACCGAGCCGGTCTCATCCAGCACCGTCACCCGGTAGTGCGGCACCCCGCCGGCCGGGATATCATTCCAGTCCTTCGGCACCCGGGCCCAGTAGCAGGTCAGCCGGCCGGCTGCTTCATCATGCTGCACCGCAAAAATACCGGTGATATAGCCGTCCGCCCTGCCCTCCACCGACTCGGCGATCCAGCTGTTCTTGAGGGCGCAGTTCTCGCTCACATTCCACACCTCGTCAAAATCATAGAAATCGACGCTGTAATAGTTGGCAATCCAGATGTCCCCATCGGCGGTAAAGCCGAAATCCACCTTATAGGTCAAAAGCTCATTGCTGCTGCCGATGCGCCAAAGCCACGGCACCACCCGGACGGTCCCGGTCGCCTCGTCCTTCAGGTAGTAGACGCTGGCGCCGCGGCCGGTGGAATTGATGTAAAAATAGCGAATGGTGTACTTCCCGTCGGGGGAGGTACGGATGATCTCCTCCTGGTCGCCCAGCCCGTCGCAGGTCAGCAGCCTTTCGGGGTCAAAGCGCACCACCTTGGCGGTGGCCAGCATTTCATCGGTGTAGCCCATCGCCTTCGCCTGTGCAAGGAAAAAATCATCGCCATATGTTTTCATGATCGGGTCTTCCTGCTGCCCGACGGGGGTATTATCCTCCACCTTGCCGCAGCCTGCTGCCAACAGCAGTACCGCCGCTAACAAAAGTGCCATTAGCTTCTTACTCATGGGTGTTTCCTCCTTGAAAAAAATTTGGTACTTTCAGTATAACACAGCACCCGCCTCCGGTGCAAGAGACCGCCCCGTTTCTTTCCCTTTTCCTGCAAAAAAGAGGAGCCACGCAGCTCCCCTTTTCTGTTTTGGCTTATGCTTCGCCCTGGTAGGTCAAATTCCTCCACTCATAAAGCATCGCCGTGATCTTATTATCCTTGGGCTTACCGGTATCCAGCGCCAGTGCGTCGGTGGTGCCATCTGCCCGCCGGGTCGTGATGTAATATCCCGTTTTCCCGGTCTTATAGGCCTTCACCAGCTGCTGCGGCTCCATATCTGCCCACCGGCAGTAAAGAGCATCGCCCTCCCGGTAGATGGTCAGCGTATAGCCCTCGTCGTATGATAGATCCCTCCATTGTCCGCCAAAGACCTCCTCGATCCCGGTCAGGGGCATCTCCTCGGCGGAATCCAGCACACTGGGCAGCCGCTGCCACTCCATGTTATCCAGCAGCGCATGGGGCACCAGGATGATCCAATCCGTCCCGTAGACTTCCTCCCCTATGTACTGGGTGCAACACAGCACCATCCCCTGTGCTGTCATTTTGATGGCGTTACATGTCCAGCTTCTGCTCTGCTCTACGCCATCCAGCCATTCCGCCGTCGGAAGCTCCAACTCCGCCGATTTTCCGCTTTCCGGGTCAATGGCGCGCACGGTAAGATGATGCCCTGTTACGGTATAGTTGGTTTCCACTGTCCACAGGCGACCGTCTTGCTTCATGCCGTAATGCTGCCCCGTCACCACGCGGGTGGGGGTGCCATAGGGCAGCTCCTCCACGGGGAGACTGTAAAACGCCCATTCCCATATTCCTGCATTTTCTTCATCGGTAAAAAATACTTCGCGTGCCGTCCAACACAGCTTGCCGTCCAACAGCATGATGCCCGAAAGACTGCTCAAGTTCATTTTACCCAGATTCAACCAAACCACCTCCCCAGTGGAAAGGCTGTAAATCCCGTAATCATTGCTGTGCCGGTAGTCGTTGCTGCTGATCACCAGCCGGTCGTTATCCAGCCATAGCTCCGGTGCATAATAGCCATCAAGTCCCTGATCTTCCCCATTCAAGCTGGTATCAAGCACCACCGTCCCGTTGATGGTCAGGCTGCCGTTTTCGGCACTGTCCGCAATGTGCTGCCCATCCGGACTTTTCAGCATAGTATATCGGCTGCCCTCCGGCACATAGTCCCGGCTTTCCACCCGACCGTCGCTCCATACCTCGGTTTCTACCAGCCGGTCTATCCGGTTGTAGGGGTTTCTCACCCCTATATCGGTGGAATACTCCGTTCGAATGATAAGTGACTCTCCCGCAGTTTCGGTGCTGGTGTACCGAATCTCTCCACCTGTGTAACTCATCTTCATCCAGCCCCCGCAGGTCAGGGGCGTTTCCACCGCCGTGTAGCTGCCATCCAGCCGCAGCAGCACCACCGCGATGGTCTTTCCATCCTCATAGTCCCCCCGAATGACCGGGATCGCCAAGGTGCCGTCCGCCAGTAGCTTTGGCTCCATAGTGGTATGAAAAACCTCATTATAGCCATCACCCTCCTGCACCATGCAGGTATACAGCGGCTGCCACCCGCTGCCGGAAAGCACCTCGCCGATATTGACCGCCTTCACACCGTTTTCCAGCTCCACCGGTAGGGTGCGGTTGCTTACATACCTCCAGCTGCCGTCCTCCGCTATCCTTACGGTCAGTTCCATATTGTAGGTAGGTTCTCTCCCGCTATAGGGCGCTCCATAGCGGATCCGCAGCAGATCGCCCTCCCGCACCGCGTCCTTCGCAAAGCACGGGCTGTAACTGCCGCCTCTCAGCACCCACGGTATCGTTCCATTCCCATCGGGGTCCAGCAGACTCCGCAGCGTTTCCTCACTGATATCAAACCACTTCAGCAGCACACTCTCAAGTTCTTCGATGGGAACCTCCTGGCTATCCGGGTAGTCCATTTCACCATCGGTCAAAATCCAACACAGATTGGCCCACAGCCTCGGGTCCGTGATTTCCTCCGGCGAGGAGAATTTCAGTGTTCTCCCCTCCTCCAGCGGTTCCAGATAGGTCTTGGTCAACTCATAGCGCTTGTTGTAGTCCTCATAGGGATCCAGCGGCGAAAAGACTATGTATGTATGATCCATGCTCTCAATAAGAGAAAGCTCGCCGCAGCTGTTCAGCCTTATCTCCCCCGCCTGCTGGTACAGCACATTTTCCCAGTCCACGGTGTCGCCATAGCCGGTCAGTGACGCCTCTTGAAAAGCCGCCACCCCGTCCTTTACGGTCAGCCGCATGCCATCTATCCCCTGGCAGTCATTGCGGTCATAAAAGTTATAATACCGCAGCTCGGCGTCCTCCCCGGCCTGCATCTTTTTTACCTCGGCCCGCACTGGGGCGCTGTCGGTCAGCGGCACATAGTTGTAGGCAATGACAGTCGCGGTTTCCTCGGCCAGCGCCGCCTTGTACTGGGCGCTTTGCAGCACCTCCTGCGGCACCCCCTCGGTGGAAAGGATCTTCTCACTTCCTCCGCACCCCACCGCCAGCAGCAGCACCGCCGCCAGCAGCAGCGCCAAAAATCTCTTGTTCACGGTTTTTTGTCCTCCTTTAGGTTCTGTTCACTTCACCGGTCGCAAGGTTCAGCTCGTAGTCCGCACCATCCTTGCCATGTTTGCCATCTACATAGAAGCACAGGTAGCCGTCCTTCTGCTCATTGCTGGTAATGCGAACCGGCCCGCCCTCTTCGTAACGTCCCGGATTGATCTTGGTATCCCAGTCATTTTGCAGCTGTCCGGTGCTATCCAGCACCGCCGCGTGAATGGTCGTATCCCCGGGCAGCATGCTCCAGCCGTCCCAGTCTGCCGGCAAGGTCGACCAGAGGACAGCGATCCTCTTCTCTGCCCGGTAGCCTCTTACCAGCATCACATAGGGAATGTCATCTCCGGTTACCAGTTCACTGGGGCTCCAGCTGTAAACGGGACTGCGGTCCTCCGCCACCGCCATAATGGCCGCCGGGTCGTAATAATAGACGCCCCGGTAGTCGCTGACCCACAGCAGTCCCTCCGCGGTAAAGCCCAGCCTCATATAGGTAAGTCTATTCCCATAGGAATCGTTTTTGTCATAAAACACCTGCGGCACCACCCGCATACTGCCGCTGCTGTCCAGCAGCACCACCATTGACTTGTCGTAATCTTTGTTGAGACCGCGGCTGTATGCCCGGTATTGAATTCCCGGGGAATAGAAGTCCTCGCTGCCGCTTCCGGTTCCTGTTCCGCTTAGGATATCGGAAACCGACACACGGGAAGCCTTCATGATCTCCAGCATTTCATCGGTATAGCCCATCGCCTTGGCCTTGGCAATAAACTTTTCATCGGCGTAGGAAACAACGGTCGGGTCATTGGTGCTGGCCAGCTGGCTCTCCCCGGTCGTGAGGTTCAGGCACCAGCGCTCCCACAGCTGGGTGCCGTCCGGCAGGTAGCAGCTGCCGTTTTCATCATAGTAGTTGCTGTAATACATCAGCCCATCCCGCACGATGACCTGGCCCATATCCCGGTGGCCCCAGTAGTTGCGGTACACATACTGCGGCAGGGTCAGCACCCGCACCGGCTCGGTGATGTCATTCCGGTCCAGCACCGCCACCTTCCAGTGGCTGCTGCTCTTCTTGTATTCCCCGTTCCAGGCATCGGGCACCTCGCCGCTGTTATAGGGGAAATAGGTCAGCGCCAGGGTATCCCCGCCCCGATCGTCAGCGTAGAGATACTCAATATTGATCGCGTCACAGCCATCCATCGGCAGGTTGGTCTTATCATACACCACGATCGGCGCCTCCGGCTTTGCCGCGTCGTAAATATAGAGGCCATCCTGCCGTATGATACCGAACAGCGTGCCATCGTCCTCATCCGAGATCTGCCGGAAGCTCTCATAGGGGGTATTCTCCAGCAGCGTGGTCAGATGATGGGTCTCACTGTCGTACAGGTAAAAATTATACTTGTTATAGCCGTCGGCATCATCCATGCCAAGGTAACTCACAAAAAGCCGGTAGCGGCTGCCCTCCGCAAAGCCCCAGCTTGCCTCCTCATTCAGGGCAATCAGTCCGCTGCCGCTCTGCTCCACCAGGACCCCAGTCGAATCGACCGGCATAATGGCAATACTGCTGTTCCGGCTGGGGCTGTAGATCGAATATCCGTCATTGCCCTTCGGGTCCAGGTAGATGACCATATCCTCAAAGTTGAAAAGCGCCGCGTCCTCCGGTGTGATAAGACTCTCGGAAGTATATCCGTTCCACTGGGTTACCTCGGGGTTTTCCAGGCCGGAAATACTCAGCGGTTCCGTCCGCCAGTACGAAAGATGATAACCGTCCTCAGCGCGGTAAACACTCACCTGCTGCTGTCCCCAGCCCAGCAGGCGGCAGCCTTCGGTGCTGCCATCAATAAAAACATAGGTATCCGACGCGTAGTATTCGGCCTTGGTGGCAATCAGTTCCCAGCCGGCGGTTTCCGGGTCATCACTCGTCTCCACCTGCAGCTCGCCCTCCGGCTTTGGCATCACCACTGTCTCGATGTCATAGTCCCGGCTGATGTACTTCCATCCGCCGTCCTCCTCCAGCCGTATGGTGATGGCATACCGGCCGCAGCTCTCGTGGGTCTGGGTATAGTCCGCCATGTGCTGCGCCAGGAAGCCCTCATCGCCGGGCTGGGCCTCATACAGACTGTACCGGATGGTCAGGGTATCCCCCTCGATCGTGGCCTCCCGGGCATAGGCAAACAGGTTATCCCCCAGGTTCCACGGGCTCACCCAAAAGTAGTCGCTGCCATAGCTGTAGAGATCCTTCAGAGAGGCGTCCGCCATTTCGGGGCTCATATCAAAGTGCTTCTGGATCGCGGCCGCGACCTCCTCCTGCGGCAGGTAGAAGTTCTGCGCGTTGGGCAGCTTGCCGCTGGCATCGTAGTTGGTGTCCATCAACTTGGCCAGTTCCGCCCGCTTTTCGGCATCGGCTGTGCCATAGGCGGCGGCCAGGTCCAGCTTCTCCTCACCGGTGTAGCCGTATAGCTCATAGATGGCGTATTTCAGCAGCGGTCCGGATTTCAGCTCTTGGTAGCCGGACCAGTAGATATCACCCATGGCCGCCAGCGGCGCCAGGTATTCCCGGCTCAGGGCGTCCATATCGTTCAGGTCGATGTTGTAACGGTTTTTCCCGCCATCGGGGGTGCAGGCCACCAGCGAACCGGCCACAGCCGCCGCCAGCAGCAGGGCCGCCAGCGCCAGTGTGCCCCGGTGCTTTTTCGTGGTATCAAAAATGGTGGCAAGGCGGTTTTTCAGCGTCTTTTTGCCGCTGTAAAAATTGGTGGTGAACAGGGTGCGGCGGCTCATGCCGGCCCGCACAACAGCCAGCAGGCACCGGCCGTATTCCTCCCGGTAGGCTTCATCCCGCCCGGCCACCACGGCCTCATCGCAGGAAAGCTCCAGGTCCCGGTCGGCGGCATGCACCATCAGCCACACCATCGGGTTAAACCAGTGGATGGCATTGGCCAGCATCAGCAGCAGCTTATACCAGATATCCCGGCGGCGGTAATGGATCAGCTCATGCCGGAATACCAGCGAAAGCTGCTCCGTAGAGAGCTCCAGCTCCGGCAGCAGCAGGGTCGGCTTAATGGCCCCAACGATCATGGGGCTGCCTACGGCGGCCGTATAGACCGGCAGCGGCTTCTGCCGTCCCGCCGCGGCGGATTCCCTTTCCAGCACAGCCAGGATGGCTTCATCGGTCAGGGGGCGGCGGCTGCGGGAGAGCTTTGCTCTCAGCGCCAGGTAGCTGCCCAGCTGCCACAGCAGGAACAGTGCGGTCCCCGCTGCCCAGCACCAGCCCACCGCTTCCATCACCGGGATAGAACGGGTACCAGCCGGGGTGGGGGTGATAGCCGGCTCCGCCGGTTTAGGGGTTTCAGTGCTCGGCCCGGTCGGGGCGGTCATCCCGGTCTCGATCTGCTGGTAGGGGTCGTTTTCCGCCGCTCCCGGCACCACCTGGATCGGGTCTCCGACCGGGGCGGGTTCAGTGGGGGCGGGCTCCTCCCGGCTCACCGGGTAGGTGAACTCTCCCTGGGGCTGCGGCAGGGTAACTACCGGCTGCGGCAGGGTGATGCCAACGGGCAGCAGCAGCCGCACCGCGATGAGCAGCCAGGCCCAGTACCGCCACTTGGCAGTAAAGCGGCGGCCAAGCAGCGGGCCTGCCGCCAGCAGCACCGCTATCACCAGTGCCATCGGCAGGGG
>CEBV01022026.1_pt1 | contig 19889 bp, 17 predicted proteins | sample 554741 | NCBI WGS metagenome assembly CEBV01 (sample SAMEA3182070, study PRJEB8094) | gut metagenome | biome: human; feature: gut; material: Stool; isolation source: human stools | place: Canada | collected 2011-11-22 | reverse complement strand
CTCTGCGACCGCTGCCCCTGCTTCGGTTCGCTGTTTCCGCCACTGGCGGCGCTCACCTTTGCAGCATCCAGTATTATCTGCGCTTTTGGGCTAGCAGCTGCCGCACCTCGCTCGCCGTATCGGCACTTAGAATTATGCGGTATTGCCTTAACATTTGCGTTTGCAATCTATTCTGCTTACCCCAAAATTGCAAAGCTCTGTGCACCCAGCACCAGCTCATCACCCTTCACTTCGGCTTTGCCGATCACATGCAGCACGCGGGTACCGTCTTCCAGCTTCAGGGGCAGTTCTGCTTCCTCGCGGGCGGGGTTCACCGCGCAGATCAGCTTGCCGCGCTCCCAGGCAAACGGGCGGTAGCTGCCCTTTGCCTTGGGGGCAAACCGCACATGGAACGGCGCATCGGAATCCAGATCCCGGTGGCTGTGGCGGAAGTTCAGCACCCCCTGCACGGTATGCCACAGGCTGTCAGGGTCTGCCTGCTGGGCAGCCACGGTGGGGGCGTCCGCGGCATCGTCCACCGGCAGGTACAGCTTGTCGGCTGCGGCGGTAGAAAATCCCTTGTTGGCGCTGTTATCCCACTGCATGGGGGTGCGGGAACCGGTGCGGAAATAGCCGCCCTCCTTGGTGGGCAGCGGCAGATAGCGCATGCCGATCTCATCGCCATAATACACAAACGGTGCGCCGGGCAGGGTAAACAGCATGGCGTAAGCAATTTTCAGCTCATCCGGGGTCAAACCGGCGGAGGGGCGGATGGTATCATGGTTGCAGGTAATCAAGCAGTACAGGCCGTCCTTGCGGGTCGCCTTGTAGCTGGGCAGCCAGTCATCCAGGAACTTGTCAATACCCGTGCCGGAATCCGCACAGAAATACGCCTTGCCGATGTTATGCGGGTCAGAATCTATTGCGCCATCATAATTGCGCATCAGCCAGCTGTAGCCATTGCCCTGCCATTCCAGCATAAAGTCCATATCAAAGCCGTTTTTCAGGGACTGGCGCGGCTGGTTCCATTCGCTCACCAGAGCGGCTTCGGGGTATTCCTTGTCCAGCATAGCGGCAATATCGCGCCAGATGGCACAGGTATACTTTTTGTGGTGGGTATCATTCTTGACCAGGCTGGATGCCATATCCACACGGAAACCATCGCAGCCCATATCCAGCCAAAAGCGCATCACATCCTTCACGGCTTCCACCGTTGCGCGCGGGCCGGGGGCGTCGGTGGGCATTTGCCACTTTTCGCGGCACTTGCCGTAACCATAGTTCAAAGCAGGCTGGCACTTGAAGAAGTTCAAAATATAAGTACCGTTGCGGTCGGTCTCGCCGCCAATGAACGGCATACCGTCACCGGCGCTAAAGCAGGAGTCCGTCCAGATATAGCGGTCGGAATACTCATTCTTTTCCGGCTTGCTGCTCTCCTTAAACCATGCGTGTTCCTCGCTGGTATGGCCGGGCACCAGGTCCAGCAGCACATGGATGCCCTTGGCATGAGCTGCTTCAAACAGCGCTTTGGCGTCCGCGTTGGTGCCATAGCGGGGGGCAATCAGCTTATAATCGCGCACATCATACCCGGCGTCCTTGAACGGGGAATCAAAGCAGGGGTTGATCCAAAGGGCGTTGCACCCCAGCTCTTTGATGTAATCCAGCTTTTCGATAATCCCCTTCAGATCGCCGATGCCATCCCCGTTGGTATCATAAAAGCTTTGGGGGTAAATTTCGTAAAAAACTGCGTCTTTCAGCCATTGTTTCAAAACAATCACTCCTATTATTTTCTGTTCCTCTGCGCGGAATCCGGCGCACCGTATGGTTCCCGCTGCACCGGGCAAAGTTCCATTTTTATCATACGGTTCCGCACGGCAGTTGTCAATCGCCTTTCACAAAAACAGACGCAGATATTTTTAATTTTCTGGTGCCGGTGCACAATTTTGTCCGCTTATGGTGCATTCTGCTGCGTAACGTTGCTGTTCAGCATCCGGGCAAATTCGCGCGCAGCTGCGTTGGGAACACGGCCGCCATCCTGCACCAGCACAACATGACGGGTGGGGATTTCCTCTTTCAACTGGATGGTAAACACATCCCCCGCGGCCAGGGCGTCCTTGGCAAAATTCTGCGGCACATACCCCAGCCCCAGCCCGCTTTTGACCAGCGGCACCACCTGGTCGGTGGTAGCGGCCTCAGTATCCGGCTGCAAAACAAGATTGTTGCTTAAGTAAAACTGGTTATAGAACGCATAGGTCATCGTCTCGCTGCCCAGGCAGATCAGAGGGTATTGCTGCAGTTCTTTCAGCGCCCAGCGGCGGCCCTGCAAAAATTCAAAGTCCCTGCCGGCAATCAGAATTTCCTGGAACGGCATCAGCAGGGTACGGCGCATCGTGGATTCCAACCGGGCCGGGGTGGTGATCACACAAAGATCCACCAGCCCGCGCCCCAGCGCACGGATGGCCTGCGGGGTGGAATGGTTGGCAATGCGCAGCCGCACGCCGGGGTAACGCCGGTGGAATTCCCGCAGCTTATCCAGCAAAAACACATTCAAAGCGGTCTCGCTGGCGCTAATGGTCAGCGCGCCGCTTTCCAGCGCGGTAATGCCCGCCAGCTCGCTTTCCCCCGCCTGCAGCTGCTCCTGGGCGATTTCCACGTGGGCAAACAGCACCTCGCCCTCCGGCGTCATCGTCACGCCGCGGGTGCTGCGCACCAGCAGCTTGCAGCCCAGCTGTTCCTCCAGCCGGTTCAGGGCGCGGGTCACATTGGGCTGGCTCATGCGCAGCACATTGGCCGCGCGGGTTATACTGTGATATTTGCAGACATAGTAAAATAAGCGGTAATATTCATAGTTTACATTCACAGTTTTTCCTCTTTTCCTGCGTTTTGCCATATCAAATACAAATATTTTGCATGCGAAACATATATTTTACAAATGTACTTTCCGACAGTATAATACAAACCGTTCCAGAAAACAAGGCATACCGGCAGGGTCCGTGCATACTCCCCCCAGGGTGTACCTGAAACGTCGAAAATTTAAAACGCGGCCGGATTCCGCGTTAAAAATCCTTGGAATCCACAAAGGATTCCTGCGACTTTTTGCTTCGAATCCATCGCACATTTGCGAAATCTTCGTCATTTTCTTCGTTTTCAGCTACACCAGGTAAGCAAGCGGCCCTGCCGGTATTGTCCAGGAAGGATGGCACCATGCAGTATCAGGATATGACAAAAAAAGAAATGCAGCGGGAATACCACCGTCTGTGCCAGCGCTACCAAGAGTACGAACAGCAGGGCCTGCAGCTGGATCTTTCCCGCGGAAAGCCTGCGCCGGAGCAGCTGGCACTTTCGCAGCGCATGCTGGGTGAACTGAACTCCCGCAGCGTGCTGGACAGTGAGGATGGCACCGACTGCCGCAATTACGGCGGGCTGGACGGCATTCCCGAAGCAAAAGCCCTGCTGGCCGGTATGATCGGCGCGCGGCCGGAGCAGGTCATGGTGGGCGGCAACAGCAGCCTGACCATGATGTTCGATATCCTCAGCCACGCCATGCTGGACGGCCTGCTGGGCGCAGAGCCGTGGGTGCAGGTCAAGGACCGCAAGTTCCTTTGCCCCGTGCCGGGTTATGACCGCCATTTTGCCATGACGGAGCATTTCGGCTTCCAGCTAATCCCCATCCCCATGCACAATGATGGCCCCGATATGGACATGATCGAAGACCTGGTCCAGCGGGATGCTTCCATCAAAGGCATCTGGTGCGTACCCAAGTACCAGAACCCCACCGGCATTGTGTTCAGCCCCATGGTGGTGGAGCGCTTTGCCCACCTGCAACCCGCAGCGCCGGATTTCCGCATTTTCTGGGATAACGCCTACTGCGTGCATGACCTTTACCCCAACGCCCCGGCCGTCCTGCCAGACATCCTGTCCGCCTGCGCCAATGCCGGGCACCCGGATATGGTGTATGAGTTCTGCTCCACCAGCAAGGTTTCCTTCCCCGGTGCAGGCATCAGCGGCGTGGCGGCAAGTTCCGCCAACCTGATCGATCTGCGCAAAGTGTGGAAGTTTGCCACCATCGGCCCCGATAAGCTCAACCAGCTGCGCCAGGCACGTTTTTTCCGCAATGAAAGCGGCATTGAAGCCCATATGGCACGCCATGCTCGCCTGCTGCGCCCCAAGTTCGAGCAGGTCATCTCCATTTTCCGCGAGGAACTGGACGGCAGCGGCATTGCCAGCTGGACGGAACCCCGCGGCGGCTACTTCCTTTCCTTCGATACCATGCCGGGCTGCGCGGCCCGCACGGTGGAGCTTTGCCGCCGGGCCGGTGTCAAATTCCCCCCCGCCGGTTCCACCTGGCCCTATGGCCGCGACCCGCAGGACAGCAACGTCCGTATTGCCCCCAGCTTTGCCAGCGCCGAGGAGATCGAACCTGCGGCCCGGCTGTTTACCATCTGCGTGCGGCTTGCCACACTGGAAAAGCTGGCGGCTACCCGCTTTGCATCCGAAACCGCCCTTGGCGCGGAGCGCATCGCCTGATTTTCCGCTCCTTGGCAGTTTTGCACAAACACCGTACCTTTCCCTCACCATCAAAACCGCACAGAACCGCAAGATTTGTTTGAAATCAAGAACTTTTCCGCATTTTTGGTCATTAAATTCAGCAATTAGCTCAATTTTCAGTGCGCTTTATTGTGCATCATGCACAGTATTTTTAATCTGTCAGAATTACGGAATATCCAAAAGGCAGAATGTGCGGCAAGGGACTTACAAATGGCGGGGAATGGTGGTATTATGGCGGCATAAAAAACGCAGCAAGGAGGGTGCTGAAACGGAACATCGCCGTTTCCCCCTTTCTGTTTTTCTCCTTGGTGCGCTTTTTATCAGATAAATTCAAAACATAAAGCCAGCCCGGCGCACAAGCTGCCCCGCTGGCCAGAGGAGGCGGAATAATGAACGAACTGACCGCCGCCTTAAAAGAGGAGCTTAACGTTGATACGGCGTTTACCCTTCCCATTTTTGGCGGCATCGACATCCCGGAATCCATCGCGGTAAGCTGGGGCATCATGGCGTTTTTGGTGATCGTTTCGATTTTGCTCACACGCAATCTCAAGGTCAATCATATCAGCAAGCGCCAGGCCATCCTGGAAACCGCTGTGGTAACCATGGATAACTTCTTCAAAGATCTGCTGGGCGAAGCCGGCAAACAGTATGTGCCGTACCTGATCACGGTTGCACTGTACATTGCCTGCTCCAACCTGATCGGCATCATTGGTCTCAAGCCCCCCACAAAGGACCTGAATGTTACCGCAGCGCTGGCTATTATGAGCATTGTGCTGATCGAATATTCCGGCATCCATGCAAAGGGCGGCAAGCGATTTGTACACAGCCTGGCGGAACCCATTGCCCTGATGACCCCCATGAACATTCTGGAAATCGCCATCCGGCCCACCAGCCTGTGCATGCGTTTGTTCGGCAACGTTCTGGGCGCATTTGTCATCATGGAACTCATCAAACTGGTGGTTCCGGTTTTTGTCCCCGCAATTTTCAGCCTGTATTTTGATTTGTTTGACGGTCTGATCCAAACCTATGTGTTTGTCTTCCTGACCTCCCTGTTCATGAAAGAAACGATGGAATGACCTGCGTTTTCTTTCCCACTTTTACATTATTATAAAAAGGAGTAATTTATTATGGCAAGTTTGGTAGCTTTGGGCGCTGGCATCGCAGCACTGACCGGCATTGGCGCCGGCATCGGCATTGGCATTGCAACCGGTAAGGCAGCGGAGGCCATCAGCCGCCAGCCGGAAGCTGAAAGCAAGATCAGCAAGAACCTGCTGCTGGGCGCCGCCCTGGCAGAAGGCACCGCCATTTTCGGCTTCGTTGTTGCCCTGCTCATCATCCTGTTCCTGGGCTGATAACGGAGGCATAAACGATGCTGACACTGAATTTGAATATTCTGTGGACGGTCGTCAACATTCTGGTTCTGTTTGTTCTGCTGCGCAAGTTTTTGTATCGTCCCGTTATGAACGTGATTGAGCAGCGCCAGAAGCAGATCGATGATGCGATCGCCGATGCAGAAGGCAAAAAGAACGACGCACAGGCTGTTTTGGCACAGGCGCAGGATAAACTGCAGAATGTGGATACCGAAGCTGCCCAGCGCCGCGAAGCCTACGAAAAGCAGGCTGAAAAAGAGAAAGAACAGCTTTTGCAGGACGCCCAGCGCCAGGCAGATGCGATTGTGGCCGAAGGCAAAGCCGCTGCCGAAGCAGAGCATGCCCGCCGCCTGCGCGATGCCAATGCTGAAACTTCCGCCCTGGCCCGCGATATGTGTGAAAAGCTGCTGGCGCGCAACCTGACGCAGCAGGACGATGCACGCCTGCTGGATGACCTGCTGCAGAAAGCGGGGGACAGCAATGGCAAGTGAATTCAGCCGCGAGTTTTTCTCCGCCAACCGCATTGTAAAGGCCGACCTGCACTGCGCCCGCCAGCCGCGGGAACAGGATCTTGATAAGATCAAGGCCGAGCTGAAATCCCTGTACGATGCAACCGAAGTCCTGCTGGATGTCAGCGTGGATGAAAGCCTGCTTTCCGGCTATGTATTGCAGGTGGGCGACCGTGTGTTTGATAACTCCGGCCGCCATGCCCTGGACCAGATGACCGGCGACAAGCCCGACCTGGCCACCCTGAAGACCCGCGTGGAGGACTACAAGCCCGCCGCCAACACTGCCGAGGGAGGCACGGTTGTGTCCGCTGCCGACGGCATTGTTACCGTTGAAGGCATGGACCGCGCCGTGTACGGCGAGATCGTCACCTTTGAAAACGGTGCCAAGGGCATGGTGGAAAGTGTTGAGCCTTCCCACCTGGGCATTATGCTGTTTGATGGTGCCGAATCCGTCGGCGTGGGCACCTTGGTGACCCGTACCGGCAAGCGCGCTGGTATCCCCGTCGGCGAAGCTTTCCTGGGCCGCGTCATCAACCCGCTGGGCGAGCCCATCGACGGCAAGGGTGCCATCGAAGCCGTTGGTTACAACCCCATCGAGAAGCAGGCCCCTGGCATTCTGGAGCGCCAGAGCGTGGACACCCCGCTGCACACCGGCATTCTGTCCATCGACTCGATGTTCCCCATCGGCCGTGGCCAGCGTGAGTTGATCATCGGCGACCGCCAGACCGGCAAGACCTCCATCGCCACCGATACCATCCTGAACCAGAAAGATACCGGCGTGCTCTGCATCTACGTTGCCATCGGGCAGAAGGCTTCCTCCATTGCCCGCGTGGCCGAGGACCTGAAAAAGCATGGCGCTATGGGCTACACCACCATTGTGGCCGCCACCGCCAGCGACAGCGCCCCCCTGCAGTACATTGCCCCGTATGCCGGCACCGCACTGGCCGAATATTTTATGGCCCAGGGCAAGAGCGTGCTGATCGTCTATGACGACCTTTCCAAGCACGCCGTGGCATACCGTGCCATTTCCCTGCTGCTGCGCCGCTCCCCCGGCCGTGAGGCTTACCCCGGCGATGTTTTCTACCTGCATTCCCGTCTGCTGGAACGTTCCTGCCGTATGCGGGACGACCTGGGCGGCGGTTCCATCACCGCACTGCCCATTGTTGAAACCCAGGCAGGCGATGTTTCCGCCTACATTCCCACCAACGTTATTTCCATCACCGATGGCCAGATCTTCCTGGAGACCGCACTGTTCAACGCAGGCAACCGCCCGGCTGTCAACGTTGGCTTGTCGGTTTCCCGTGTCGGCGGCGCTGCCCAGACCAAGGCCATGAAAAAGGCCAACGCCAACCTGCGTATCGAGCTGGCCCAGTACAAGGATATGGAATCCTTCTCGCAGTTCAGCTCTGACCTGGACGCTGAGACCCGCCGCCAGCTGGAACACGGCAAGGCTTTGATGGAACTGCTGAAACAGCCGCTGTACCAGCCCAAATCCGACGCCGAGCAGGTCGTTTTGCTGACCCTCGCCGCCCACGGCGTGCTCGACGAGATCAAAACCGTCGAGCTGCGCCAGAAAACCTCCGCATTTGTGCGTCAGTTCCGCACGGACCCGTCCGGCGTGATGGACGAGATTCAGGCTTCCGGTAAGCTCAGCCCCGAACAGGTGCAGACCATCCTGAACGCCTGGAACGCATTTGCGGGAGGCGATGCCCATGCCATCCACTAAGCTGCTCAAGGAGCGTATTGAGAGCATTCAGGACACCATGAAGATCACCAATGCCATGTACCTGATCTCCTCCTCCAAGCTGCGCAAGGCACGCAAAAATTACCAGGCGGTTTCGCCTTACTTTGAGCGCATGCAGATGACGATGACCCGCGTGCTGCCCCACCTGCCGGAAGAACCGGTCCACCCGTTCTTCCACACCCGCAACCCGGAATCTCCGCGCCGCGCCTATCTGGTGCTGACGGCAGACAAAGGCATGGCCGGTGCGTACAACCAGAACCTGCTCAAGTTTCTGAAATCGCACTGCGGCGATGACCCCAAGGCCCGCTTTTATGTGGTGGGCCAGACCGGCTACCGCGCCCTGCTGCACAAGGACCCCCGCCTGGTGGAAGATTTTCTGTACAGCGGCCAGGCCCCCACATTGCAGCGTGCGCGTGACATCACGGCGGACATGATCGATACGTTCAAGGCGGATGAGGTGGATGAGGTTTACCTCATCTACACCAAGATCCAGAACGCCCTGACCGCTGAACCGGTCATGCTGCAGCTGCTGCCGCTGGAACGCTCCCACTTTGCGCCGCTGCCGCCCGCACTGGGCGATCCCCATGGCGAGGTTGAGCTGTTCCCCGATGCGTGGTCGGTCTTCAAGCAGATGGCCCCCATCTACATGCACGGCATGATCTTCGGTGCCATGACCGAGAGCTATTGCGCCGAGCAGAGCGCCCGCATGACCGCCATGGATTCCGCCACCAAGAGCGCCACCGATATGATTCACGCGCTCCAGCTGGAGTATAACCGCACCCGCCAGGGTGCAATCACCCAGGAGATCACCGAGATCATCGGCGGTGCTTCTGCTGTGCAAACCAGCGACTATTAAACTTTTTGCACTGTATCCCCTATCGGGATACAATATTCAAACATTTATCTACTTCTGAAATTAAGGAAGAGGCTATCGTATGACACAGGGAACAATTATTCGTGTAGCAGGCCCCGTGGTGGACGTTCAGTTCACCGAGGGCAAGCTGCCTGCCCTGCAGGAAGCGCTGACAGTGACCGCTGAGGGCACCGAGCGCACGATGGAAGTAACGCAGCATGTGAACGAAACCACCGTTCGCTGCATTATGCTTTCTGCCAGCGAGGGTCTTGGCAAGGGGATGACCGTGAACGCACTGGGCCACGGCCTGACTGCCCCGGTGGGCGAAGCCACCCTGGGCCGCATGTTTGACCCCCTGGGCCGCCCCATTGACGGCAAAGGCCCCATGGCCGCAGACGTCCCTACCTGGCCCATCCATCGCAAGGCCCCCGGCTTTGAGGACCAGAAACCTGCAACCGAAATTCTGGAAACCGGCATCAAGGTCATTGACCTGCTGGCACCGTATGCCAAAGGCGGCAAGATCGGCCTGTTTGGCGGCGCCGGTGTTGGCAAAACCGTGCTGATCCAGGAGCTGATCCACAACGTAGCCACCGAGCACGGCGGCTACTCCATCTTTACCGGCGTTGGCGAGCGCAGCCGTGAGGGCTGTGACCTTTGGGGCGAAATGAACGCTTCCGGCGTTCTGAACAAGACCGCCCTGATCTTCGGCCAGATGAACGAACCGCCGGGAGCCCGTATGCGCGTTGCCGAAACCGGCCTGACCATGGCAGAATACTTCCGCGAGGAAAGCCACAAGGACGTGCTGCTGTTTATTGACAACATCTTCCGTTTTGTGCAGGCCGGCTCCGAAGTTTCCGCCCTGATGGGCCGTATGCCCTCCGCCGTTGGTTACCAGCCCACGCTGGCCAACGAGCTGGGTGCCCTGCAGGAGCGTATCACTTCCACCCGTGATGGGTCCATCACCTCGGTTCAGGCCGTTTATGTGCCTGCCGACGACCTGACCGACCCCGCCCCGGCCACCACCTTTGCCCACCTGGACGCCACTACCGTTCTGTCCCGTAAGATCGTGGAACAGGGTATCTACCCCGCCGTGGATCCGCTGGATTCCACCAGCCGCATCCTGGAAGCAGACATTGTGGGCGAGGAGCATTATCGCGTGGCCCGCAAGGTACAGGCTACCTTGCAGCGCTATCAGGAACTGCAGGACATCATCGCCATCCTTGGCATGGACGAACTGGACGACAACGATAAGCTGACCGTTGCCCGCGCCCGCAAAATCCAGAAATTCCTGTCCCAGCCGTTCTTCGTTGCCGAGAACTTTACCGGCCTGCCGGGCAAATATGTGCCCCTGGCCGAAACTGTCAAGGGCTTTGCCGCCATCGTGGACGGTCAGGTCGATGATCTGCCCGAATGGGCGTTCTTCAACGTGGGCACGCTGGACGATGCTCGCAAGAAGGCTGCCGAAAAGGGCGGTGTGGCCTGATGGAAAAGTTCATTCTGAACATCACGGCCAGCAGCGGCGAGTTTTTCCAGGGCGAGTGCGAAAGCCTGACCCTGCCCACCGCTGACGGCCAGTACGGCGTACAGGCCGGACACAGCCCGGTGCTGGTTGCCCTGGAAATGGGCATCATGCAGTTCACCGTGAACGGCGAAACCCGCAGCGTACTGGTGGGCGATGGCATTGCCGAAGTGACCCCCACTTACGTTGTGCTGCTGGTCGACAGCGCCGAGCGCCCGGAGGATATCGATAAGAACCGTGCCGAGGCCGCCCGCATCCGCGCCGAGGAACGCTTGCAGCACAAGCAGAGCATGCACGAGTATTACCAGAGCAAGATTGCCCTGAACCGTGCCATGCAGCGCCTGCAGGCTACTGCAAAATACAACCGCTGATTACCTTCCAACAAAGTTGCCACCCGTTCTGTGCAGGCGATCCCTGCGCAGAGCGGGTGGCTTTGTTTTATCCTGTATCTGCTTTTCGTCTTAATTTGTCTTACTTGTTATAGTAATTTTATGTCAAAATTAAGATTCAGTCTTTTTTCTTATTGACAAAGCAGCCCAAACTGTGTACAATCAGCAATAAGGGAATGTCTTTCCCCCTCCCGGCCCATACTATGGTGTAGATACGCCATAACCATGTCCGGCAAACAGCAGCGGAACACGCTGCTTTACAGTTATAATTAAAGGAGGGAACCTTTTTATGGTTACCAAAATCAGCAATAATGATCTTTCCCAGGCCAAAGCACAGGGCGTGGCCGTTCTGGATTTTTCTGCAACCTGGTGCGGTCCCTGCCAGATGCTTGCCCCGGTCCTGCATGAGCTTGCCGATGAAGTTGGCAGCAAAGCCGCATTTTACAGCATTGATGTGGACGAAAACCGCCAGCTTGCCACCGAATACGGCATTTCCAGCATCCCCTGCCTGGTCGTACTGAAAAACGGCCAGGAATCCGCCCGCAGCGTCGGTTTCCTGCCCAAGCAGGCTTTGCAGGATATGTTGGATAAGTATATTTGAGAGATACGCACGGCCTAAAAAGGAGCAGTTTCCCTTCAGCGCAGCGGGCGCACATTGTGCGCCCCTACGGGTGGGGGTGCACCATAAATATTGCCGCACATTATAAAATGCACTGTAGGGAACGGTCTTGACCGTTCCGAAAGCATGAGGAGAATACCATTCTTACTTTTGCTGCTACCTACAACACGATTTGGCTTCCCTTGAGGGAAGCTGTCCGCGCCGCGGACTGAAGGGTGGTTCCTTAAGCAGGGCCTAAATATTTACATTGTCCGCCACCCCGGCGGCCAGAGGGCTCTGTGTCCGCAGATGCATTTCGGAGGCCTTGCCCTACCGTGTAATTACCAACAAATGCTCAGTAAATTTTACGCCCGTCCGGGGCGTCGGAGACGCCGCCCCCTACAAGCGTTTATTGCTTCGTTGCAAATTTCCAATGCTCAACGTTGCAATGTTCCCGGCGGGGTCGGGTGACCCCTCCCTACCGGTTATTTTATGTCCGCAATGCATAATAAATTGCGCTGTAGGGAACGGTCTTGACCGTTCTGGCACCACAAAACATCTGCTCAAACCAACCTCGCCGCTCCCTTTCCCCACCTCCAATTCCTAACTCCTAACTAAAAAACGCCATGCTTTCTTCGGAAAGCATGGCGTTTTTCTTATTTCACTTTTTCCTCAATTGCGCAGGCATCATAGGGTTTCAGCTCCATGCTGCCCAAAACGTTTTTGCCGCTCAACAGGTCTGCACCGGATTCCACCTGCACCTTAACTGCGCTCTGGGTGGTGTTGATGTAGAAATGGTAGCGCGCGTTCTCGCTTTCGCGGCAGTGGTATTCCACACCCTGCGGCAGGTCACGCAGGTGCACCTTGGCATCGGCCAAAGCTGCACGCAGCACAGCGGCGTTGCCGGCATCATCCAGGCGCGCACCGATGTAATAAGCGTGCCCCTTGCCGAACACATGGTGGGTCACAGCCGCATGGCCGGAATAGAAATCCTGTCCATACACAGCCACCACCTCGGTACCCTCGGCAGGCTGCAACAGTTCGCAATAATCCTTGATGCTGCTCTGCTGGCTGCTCTTGACCCAGATGGCACGGTTGCCCTCGCCGGGGTACAGGGTGTCCAGTTCGCTTGCGGTCACGCCAAACACTTCGCGCAGGCCGTCACCGGGGAACCCGCCCAGCCAACACAGGGTGCTTTCATCCACATAGCCCAGCAGATAGGTGGCCACAACGGTGCCGCCGTTTTCCACATATTCGCGGATCTTTTGTGCAAAACCAGGCTTGGTCATAAACAGCATGGGCAGCACCACCAGCTTATAGCGGTTCAGGTCTGCATCCACGCCCACAACGTCGGTTTCCACACCGCAGTGGTTCAGCTGGGCGTACAGCTGGCAGCAGGTTTCGCGCAGATTCTTCTGCTTGATCTGCATACCCCAAGCGTCATCCAGCGCCCAGCGGTTGTCCCAGTCAAAGATCATGGCCGCGTCCGCTTTGGGCAGGCTGCCGCACACCGGGGTCAGGGCGGCCAGGGCTTCGTTGGTGGCGGTCACTTCGTTGAACACGCGGGTATCATCGCGGCCATCGTGGTCCACAACCGCGCCGTGGAACTGCTCAGAGCCGCCGCGGCCCTTGCGCCACTGGAAGTACTGCACGCCGTCCGCACCACAGGCCACTGTCTGGATAGCGCTCATCCGGTTCACGCCGGGGCGCTTGAGCTTATTATACTCGTGCCAGTTCACCAGGCTGGGGGTGCTTTCCATCAGCAGGAACGGCTTGTCCGGCTTGCAGCCGCGGATCAGCGCATGATCAAACGCCGTCATGCCCGCCGTCACGGTGGTGCTGCGGTCGGGGCGCCCCCAATGGGGGTAACTGTCCCAGCAGACAAAATCCAGCTCTCTTTGCAGCTTGTGGTAGTCCAATCCGGGGAAGTACTCCATCAGGTTCGTGGTAATGGGCACATTGGGGGTCCGCTTGCGCAGGATCGCCGTTTCGCTGTGTACATAGTCCATCATGTTCCAGGTGGTAAAGCGCCGCCAGTCCAGCTTCAGGCCGTTCAGGCTCTGCTCCCCGTTATCAAACGGCGGCTCCACCTCGTCAAAGCTGTCGTAGTGGTGGCTCCAGAAGCTAGTCCACCAAGCATGATTCAGAGCATCAATGGTATGATACTTTTCTTTCAGCCAGCCGCGGAAGCGCTCTTGGCACAGCGGGCAGTAGCATTCGCCGCCCAGCTCATTGGAAATGTGCCACAAGATCAGGCCGGGGTGGTCGCCCACAGCGTCGATCAGGTGGTTCAGCAGCTCCCCTACCTTCTGGCGGTAGATGGGGCTGGTCAGGCAGTGGTTGTGGCGCATGCCCTGGTGGTCCCGCACACCGTTGGACTGCACGCGCAGCACTTCGGGGTATTTGCGTGCCAGCCAGTTGGGCTTTGCACCAGTGGGCGTTGCCAGCTCGGTATAAATGCCCTGGTCATACAGTCGATCCATGATCTCGCGCAGCCAAGTAAAGTTATATTCCCCCTCGCGCGGCTCATATGCTGCCCAGGCAAACACGCCCAGCGTAACGCTGTTCATTCCGGCCTTTTTCATCATGCGGATGTCCGCTTCAAGAATATCCGGGCGGTCCAGCCATTGATCCGGGTTATAATCGCCGCCGCACAGCATCACAGGGGCTTTGGTGATAAAGTTCATAGTGGATTCCCTTTCCTCACATAAAACAAAAATTAGGAATCGGAAACCTGAAAGACGGAACTGGCGGTCTGCACCGAAATTCCTCATTCCTGATTTCCAATTCCTAATTATAGTAGATTCTGCAGCTATTGTGCCATATGCAGTTGATGCAAAGGTTTAGCCCTTTGCTGCACCGGAGGTAATACCCTCAACATAGAACTTCTGCATGATGACAAACAAGATGGAGATGGGGATAGCCACCAAAACACCACCTGCGCAGAAACGGGAGAAGTAGCTGTTGATCAAAGCCTTTTGCAGCATGTTGTACAGGCCGATTGCCACCGTCCAGTCCGACGAAACGCCGGAGTTCAGGATCATCTTTGCCATAACAAAGTCGGTCCACGGCGTCAGGAAGGAGTTGATAATGGTGTACACCAGGATCGGGCGGGACATCGGGATGACAATCTGGAAGAAGATGCGCGCTTCCGAAGCGCCGTCCAGCTTGGCGGCCTCACGCAGTGCCACAGGCACCGTATCAAAAAAGCCCTTACAGATCAGGTAGCCCAGGCCGGAAGAGCCCGCGTACACCATGATCAGACCGGCGTAAGAGTTGGTCAGGTTCATGTACTTCAAAACAAAGTACACAGCGATCATGGCCAGAACGCCGGGGAACAGGTTGACGGTAACGGACAAGTTCTGCAGCAGCTTGCGGCCCTTGAAGCGGCAGCAGCTTATGGCGTAAGCCACCATCAGCACAAAGCAGGTGGAGATCACACAGTTAAAGCATGCTACAACCAGGGTGTTCATGAACCAGCGCGGGAACTGTGCAACAGAGTCCGGCTGTGACATAATGCTGACGTAGTTCCACATGGTAAAGCTTTCCGGCACAAAGCGGGTAAAGTTGACGCCCTTATCGGTGGAGAACGAGGTCAGCAGCAGCCAGGCGATGGGCACCAGCCAGATAAAGGCCAGCAGCGCCAGCACCAGGTGGCGGATCACGGAGAAGATGCCTTTTTTCACTTTGCCCTGCTTGAGCTGCTTTTGCACAGCGGCAGAGGATACAGCAGTGGTACTCAAGAGAACGTCGCCTCCTTCTTATTGATAAAGTGGAAGCACACAACCGTAAACACGGCGCACACAATGAACACCATAATGCCCAGCACGGCGGCCATCTTATAGTTGTAGTAATCCTGCGTCAAGCGGAACAGCCAGGTAACCAGCAGGTCAATTTCCTTTGCGTTGGACTGTGCAAGGGCCTGATCCTGGGTTACAAACACATCCTGCGTGAGCAGGTAAATGACGTTGAAGTTGTTGACGTTCTTGACGAAATCCGTTACCAGAGAGGGGCCCTGAACGCTGAACAGGTAAGGCAGCTTGATGCGGAAGAACATCTGCACCGGGTTGGCGCCGTCAATGCGGGCAGCCTCGATCATGTCAGCGGGGATGTTCATCAGCACGCCGGTAGCGATCAGCATCTGGTACGGAACGCCGATCCAGATATTGATCATGATGATGGTGAACATGGCCCAGCCCGGCTGGGTCAGGAACGGGATGTAAGAAAGGCCCTTATCCAGCAGGCCAATGTTATGCAGGAAGTCGGTAACGCCCGCATTGGCCATCATGGTATTGAAAATACCGTTGTTGGAGAAGAAGTTGCGCACCAGCAGCAGCGTAACGAACTGCGGCACCGCGATGGTCACCATGAACAGGGTACGCCAGAACTTGGGGAACTTGGTCTTTTTATCATTGATGAACATTGCCATCAAAATGCCGCCAAAGAAGTTGGTAAAGGTGGCAAAGAATGCCCAAACCAACGTCCAGGTTAAAACCTTGGCAAAGGAATAACCAAACGTGGAGGTCATTCCGCCACCGCCAAACAGGGTAAAGAAGTTGTTCAGCCCAACCCAGGTAAACAGTTCATTGGGCGGCATGTGCTGCTGGTCATAGTTGGTGAACGCAACAGCGATCAGGATGAACAGCGGCACAATGGTGAACACCACAACGCCCAGAACCGGCAGGGTGAGCAGGGTCACATAAAACTTTTCGTTCAGGTAAACGTTGATGTCCTGCACAAAGTTGTTGGTCTTTTTGCCGGCTTCACGGATCTTCTGCAGCTGATAGTTGGAAGATACCACCATCATGGCCGCTGCAATCAGGGCCGCGATCACGATAAAGGCGATCATGCTCATCAGCAGGATTTCAAACGAGTTATCGTAATCGTTTACAACATTTTTCATCGTGGCAACATCGAACACCATCTCCATTTTTACGGTGCCAAGGGTGCCGAACTTTGCCATGTTGGGTACGCCAAAGAATGCCAGGAAATACAGCGCAAAGCCCTGTACAAATGTGACCAGAAGCGCCTTCATCAGCTGGCCGTGGCCAATGTAGCCCAGGCCCCATACAAAGAGGGACAGTTTGGTAAAGATATCGCCGTGCACAAAGTCATGACCAAATTTCTGCAAAAAATTGGGTTCCTTTGGTTCCGTGTGCAGGGCCGCAGCAGCGGATTTTGCCACAGGAATCTCTCCTTTCCAACGCGGTTACGCCAAGCGGCCCACACGCGCCCGGCAACCGTTCCGGGCCGTTTGTGGGCCGTTGTTTTAGTGTATCAATGCAGCTTTTTTTGTTTTAACAATTACTGGGTAACCGGTGCGGTGAAGCCAGCAACAGCATCGTCAATCAGGGTCTGGGTGTCCTTGCCATCGGGGTTGCCGTTGACGCAGATCTGGCCGAGGGTTTCAGCAGAAGCCCAGTAGTTGCCGCCGACGCGCTGCAGGTTAGCGTACTCAGACTGAGCAACAACAGCGGTCAGAGCCGGAGAAGAAGCGGCTGCCAGAGCGTTGATGTTGGAGGGGCCCTGTGCACGCTGCTGGAAGCGGAGGGTCTCGCTTTCTTCGTTGGTAACGTAGTCAGCCAGCAGCATGGCAGCACCAACGTTAGCGCTGTGGGGGTTGACACCAATCAGTTTGAAGCCGGAGAAGGAAGCCATCTGGACCTGCTCGCCGTTCAGGGTGTAGGTGGGCAGCTTGCAGGCGGCGTAGTTGTCGCCCCAAACTTCAGCAGCGTCGTTTGCACGCCAGGTGCCGTTGACGCCGGCAACCAGGGTGCCGTCCTTCAGCTTACCGGTGAACTCTTCGTCCTTCAGGGCGATGAAGCCGGGGTTCTTGCAGATATCAATGACAGCCTGGGTAACGTCAGCGCCCGGAGCTTCGTTCCAGTTGCAGACGGTGTTCACGCCGTCATCAGCCAGGCCCAGGTTCAGGCCAGCGCCAGCATAGAAGCTGTACAGGTACCAGCCGTTAGCAACGTCCATAGAGACTTTCTTGCCTGCGGCGGCTGCCTTATCCAGCATCGTGTCAAGGCTCTTGACGTCATCCTCGGTGAAGAAGGATTTATCATAGAACATGAAGTAGCCGTTATCAGCGGTCAGGGGGTAAGCATACAGCTTGCCGTTCACGGTTGCAGCGTCAACAGAAGCCGGGCTATTGCGGTTCTTGACATCGTCAGCGTTCAGCTGAACTTCCTGCAGGGCGCCTGCCTGAACCAGCTCGTTCAGCTGGTCATCAGCAAATGCGTAAACGTCAGCAGCGGCGGTGGGGTCGGTCAGGACGGTATCCTTGGCTGTGGACTCGGACTGAGTGCCCAGGTTGATGGTGATCTTGCCGCCGTAATTGCCGTATTCTTTGATAAAGTTATCAGCGATGGTGCGCAGCAGTTCCTGGTCTTCCTCGGCGCCCCACATGGTCAGGGTAACGTCGTTGGCGAAAGCAGCGGCTGCAGCCTGCTGCAGAACGTCGCCATCGTCAGCTGCGGTGCTGTCGGTGGAGGCGGCTTCGCTGGAAGCGGCGGTGCTGGTGGACTCTGCAGTAGATTCTGCAGCGGAAGAGGCAGTTGCGGTGCTGCCGCATGCTGCCAGGGACAGTGCCATCAAGGCAGCTGTTGCAAGTGCGAGTTGCTTTTTCATAATCATTCTCCTTCATCTGCTATATCACAAGCTTCTCAAGGTTGCGCATCATCGTTGCGCAGCTTTGTTTCACAACTTAAGAATACACGATTCTATTTTCAGTGTCAATGTTCATAACTAACATGTTTTGCCATGTTTTCTTGTGCATTTTTCACAGCCTGTTACACTTTTGTAACAATGTCGAATTTTGTATGCGCAACGTAGCGCAACTTTAGTACAGGCTTTTTAACAACAATCAGCCTTTCCTGGTGCACATGCTGTGCGCGCAGAAAAGGCTGTATCAATCATCAAATTTTACAATATTGGTAATATTGTCTATTTTGTGGACTCGCGCAAAATCACCTGATATCCCTGCATCTGGCGCAATGCGATTTGCTTGCCCGCCAAAATATCCAGCAGCATCCGGCATGCCGTGGCGCCCAGGCGCTCGCCGTCAAACTGAGCGGCCGAGATCTGCGGGGTTGAGCTGGTCAGCAGCTCACTATCATAAAAACTGGCCAGTTTCACCTGTTCCGGTACCTTGATGTGCCGGGTGCGCAGCTCCTGCAGCACCGCGACCGCCATGCTGTCGTCCGCGCAGAGCAGGCATTCGGGCTTTTGCTCCAGCGCACCTTCCAATGCATCGATCCGCTGTTCGCTGGTTTCAATGCCGGTCCAAATCAATTTCTGGTCCACCTGCACCCCACAGTCGGAAAATCCGCGCAGGTAGCCGCGCAGCCGGTCCTCATTGACGGTATAGTTGGTGCAGCCGCCCATATAGGCAATGCGGCGCATGCCCAGCTGCAGCAGCAGGCGGGTCATCTCGGCGGTCGCTCCTACCTGGTCGTTATCCACCTGGGGCACCTTATCGTCATCCACGCGGCCAATGGCCACAAAAGGCACGTTGTGGCGCTGCAAAGTCTGCACACATTCATCGTGCAGCATCGTACGGGACAAAATCACGCCATCCACCTTGTGGGATTCCAGCTGGCGTTCCAGCTGGCCAACATCGGTTTCTCCCGCATAGCACAGCAGCAGGTCATACCCGCGCTGGGCCGCCATGTTCCACACACCGCCCATGCACTTGCGCAGGAACGGCAAGTCCAGCCGCATAAAATGCTTGGGGATCACCAGCGCAAGGTTGTTGGTTGGGCCCTGCTGCGCAGTGCGCAGCGGCGCAGCTGCATCCTGGCGGCCCTTGCCGATATAATCGAACACACGCGCGCGGGTAGCCTCGCTCACGCGGCCCTTGCCGGATATTGCGCGGGATACCGTTGTTTTTGATATATTCAATGCCTCCGCCACTTCCGCGATGGTCACTTCATCACGCTTACCTGCCATTCAGCACCCTCCTTTTCCCCTGTTGCGCATGCGTTGCGCACCAATAACAGCATATGTGTTTGTTGTACATTTGTCAATCTGCAAACAGCACAAAAAAAGCCTGCCAGATTTGGCAGGCTTGCCGCGCAGTACAGCCGTTCCAAGCATAGGCGGATGGCCGCTGCCCGGAATCTCTCCCGAAATTTTTCGTGTATTAAAAATTCTGTTGGGAGCATAGGGGCGCACATTGTGCGCCCGCCGCCTTGACATAGCAACGCACATTTATGTCATACACATGGCAAACCTCCGTGGGCGAACGCTGTTCGCCCTTACGGAGCATCTTTGTTTTCCTGACGTTTTCGATAAGTGTTGTGCTGCTTATGGCAACACCGCACAATTCCCGCCTTGCGGCTTAAGCACCGCTCCGGCAGCTGCGGCACGGCATCTGCGT
>CEBV01004209.1_pt1 | contig 20466 bp, 14 predicted proteins | sample 554741 | NCBI WGS metagenome assembly CEBV01 (sample SAMEA3182070, study PRJEB8094) | gut metagenome | biome: human; feature: gut; material: Stool; isolation source: human stools | place: Canada | collected 2011-11-22 | reverse complement strand
ATCGTTACCGTAAAGGAACCGATATGTAAAGTGATCCGCATGGTCTCACCCCCTTTCGGGTGGTGTGGCCGACCGCCTGCCGTCTGTGCAGCGTCCCTCAAAACGATTGTACCATACCGCGCAAAAAAGTCAAGCCCTCCCGGCCGGGAGGGCTTGCTGCGTTTACAGGCTGATCGCGCCGTCGGCGCTTTGCGCATCCGTGAGCAGGGGCGCGCACTCGGATAGAAAGCGCTCGACCTGCTGCGCGCAGCGGCCGGTGTAGAGCGCGGGGTCCATGACGGCGTCGAGCTCCGCGCGGGTCATGCCGAAGGCGGGATCGGCGGCGAGACGGTCGAGCAGGTCGCAGCGTTCGCCCTCCTTCATGCGTGCGGTCGCGGCCATGGAATGCTGCCGGATACGCTCGTGCAGCTCCTGCCGGTCGCCGCCGCGCTTGACGGCCTCCATCATGATGTTCTCGGTGGCGAGGAAGGGCAGGTATTCGCGGATGGTGCGGTCAACGATCTTCTTGTTGACGTGCAGACCGTTGGTGACATTCTGGCACAGGCGCAGCACGGCGTCCGCACAGAGGAAGCCCTCGGGCAGGGCGATGCGGCGGTTAGCGGAGTCGTCGAGCGTGCGCTCGAGCCACTGGACGCTCGCGGTCATGGGGGCGTTGGCGGCGTCGGCCATCAGATAGCGGCTGAGCGAGCAGATGCGCTCACAGCGCATGGGGTTGCGCTTGTAGGCCATGGCGGACGAGCCGATCTGGTTTTTCTCGAACGGCTCCTCGACCTGCCGGTCGTGCTGAAGCAGACGGATGTCGTTCGCCATGCGGTAGGCGCTCTGCGCGAGGGAGGAGAGGACGTTCAGGATGCGGCTGTCGGTCTTGCGCGGGTAGGTCTGGCCGCAGACGGAGAAGCAGCGGTCGAAGCCGAACTCCGCGGCGATGCGGCGGTTCATCTCGTCGATCTTCGCGCCGTCGCCGTCAAAGAGGTCCATGAAGCTGGCCTCGGTGCCGGTCGTGCCGCGGCAGCCGAGGAATTTCAGCGTGGCGAGAATGTGGTCGAGCTCCTCAAGATCGCTGAGAAAATCCTGCATCCAGAGAGCCGCGCGCTTGCCGACAGTCACGGGCTGCGCGGGCTGATAGTGTGTGTAGCCGAGGGTGGGCGCGGCGGCGTATTCGCGCGCGAACGCGGCGAGATTTGCCAGTACGCCGAGCAGCTCACCGCGCAGATAGCGCAGACCGTCGCGGTAGAGAATGAGGTCGGCATTGTCGGTGACGTAGCAGCTCGTCGCACCAAGGTGGATAATGCCGGCGGCGGACGGCGCGGCCTTGCCATAGGCGTAGACGTGCGCCATCACATCGTGGCGCACCTCGCGCTCGCGCTGCTCGGCCACGGCGTAGTCAATGTCGGTGATGTGCGCTTCCAGCTCCGCGACCTGCCCGGCGGTGATGGGCAGTCCCAGCTCGTGCTCCGCGCGGGCGAGCGCGGTCCACAGCCGCCGCCATGTCTGAAAGCGCATATCGGCGGAGAACAGGTGCAGCATATACGGCGACGCATAGCGCGACGACAGGGGAGATTCGTAAACGTCTTTGCTCATGGCTCGTTCCTCTTTTCTGATTTGCTTTATTGTACCGAAAAATCTGCGGCTTGTCCACCCGAAAGAAAATGGAACAGCGCTGCCGTTCCATTTTTCTTATCGGAGAATGAGGCTTTCTCTTTCCGCGCCGACGGAGACATAGCCGATGGGACAGCCGATGGCCTTTTCCACATATTCGACGTAGCTGCGCGCGGCCTCGGGCAGATCCTCCCAGCGGCGGGCGCCGGAGATGTCACACTGCCAGCCGGGCATATACTCCATGACGGGCTTGGCGCGGTCGAGGAGGACGGGGAAGGGAAAATCGTCGGTCTGCACGCCGTCGATCTCATAGTGGGCGCACAGAGGGATCTTGTCCATGTAGCTGAGCACGTCGAGCTTCGTGAGGGCGATGCTCGTCGCACCCTGCATCTCCACGCCGTAGCGCGTCGCCACGAGGTCGATGGGGCCGACGCGGCGGGGACGGCCGGTCTTTGCGCCGAACTCCGCACCGGCCTCGCGCAGCTTTGCCGCTTCATCGCCGAACCACTCGCAGGTGAAGGGCCCCTCGCCCACGCAGGAGGAGTAAGCCTTGACCACGCCCACGACCTCGTCGAGCTTTGCGGTGGGCAGACCCGAGCCGACCGGCGCATAGGCGGCGATGGCGTTGGAGGAGGTGGTGTAGGGATAGATGCCGTAGTCCAGATCGCGCAGCGCGCCGAGCTGTGCCTCGAAGAGAATGTGCTTGCCGTTTGCCTGCGCCTCGCGCAGGAACGCCGTGGTGTTGGCGACAAAGGGCTTGATCTTTGTGCCGAAGTCGTCGATCCACGCCGTCAGCTCGTCCATGGTATAGCCCTTTGCACCGTAGACGCGGGTGAGCGTGAGGTTCTTCCACTCGAGCAGGTCGGCCAGATGCGCCTTGAGGTGCTCGGGGTGGAGCAGCTCGCCGGCGAGCACGGTCTTTTTTTGATACTTGTCGGAATAGAACGGCGCGATGCCCTGCTTGGTGGAGCCGTACTTCTTGTCCTTGAGCCGCGCTTCCTCCAGCGCGTCGAGTTCGCGGTGCCACGGCAGCAGCAGGGAGGCGCGCTCGCTGACCTTCAGGTTCTCCGGCGTGATCGCCACGCCTGCGGCGCGCAGGGTCTCGATCTCGTTATACAGGTTCTCGCAGTCGAGCGCCACGCCGTTGCCGAGAATGTTTACCACGCCCTCGCGGAAGATGCCGCTGGGCAGCAGGTGCAGCGCGAACTTGCCCTTATCGTTCACGACGGTGTGGCCCGCGTTGCCGCCGCCCTGATAGCGCACGACCACGTCGAAACGGTCGGTGAGGTAGTCGACCATGCGGCCCTTGCCCTCGTCGCCCCAGTTGATGCCTACGATCGCACAATTCGCCATGATAATAGCCTCCTGAATATTTCCTCCGTACTATGAGAGATACGGTTTGCGTCAAAACGCCAGCCTTAGTATTATACGGGATACAAAGGCATAAGAAAAGAATCGATTTAATATACTTATCATTCGCTCAGCTAATGATGAAATGAAGGGAGGGGGACATTGCAGATCTCGACAAAAAAGCCTGCGCCTTTGGCGGAAAATGAGGGTATCGTGAAGAAAATGCTGCAAGAAGGGAGCCGGACATCCTCCGGCTCCCTTGCTGTGCCGCTATGAAATTTCTCCTTGCGCTTACTGTAACAGCAGGAGGCTGAAGACGAGCGTGAAGAGCGCGACCGTTTCGATGATGCCGATGACGATGAAGAAGTTCGCCGTGCCCTTGCCGGTCTCGCCGAGCGCGTCGGCGCTCGCCGCGGCGACCTTGCCCTGGAAGAACGCGGACAGGCCGATGGCAAGGCCCGCGAAGATGCCCGTGAACATGGCGAGCGCGGGATCGGCGCCGGAGGCCACGGCGCTGCGGATGAAGTTCATCAGCAGGAAGCCGTAGATAGTCTGCGTCAGGGGCGCGCCGGAGAAGGCGACCATGATGAAGGGAGCGGGCTTGCCATTCGCGTAGCACTTCTTCCACGCGCCGACGCTCGCCTGCGCCGCGAAGCCCGCGCCGAACGCGCTGCCCATGGCGGACAGGCCCAGCGCACACGCCATACCAATAAATTCAATGCTCATAATACGTTTCTCCTCTTTTTGATTATTTTCTGATCTTATCCAGTTTTTTGAACGGTGCGTAGGCGGTGCCGGTCCACTCCATGCCAAGCTGACCGGAGAATTCCAGCAGATTCAATCGCACGCCATGGACCACCACGGACAGCAGGCCCATCACGATGTTCAGCCCGTGACCGACGAGCATGATGAGGATGCCGACGACGACCAGCGGCCCCTTGAAGCCGAGCGCCATGTTGTTAAAGCTCTGCGCGATAGCGAGCGACGCCATGCCGACGGCAAACAGTCGGATGTAGCTCATGATGTTGCCGAAGGCGCTGATGGTGTTGAGGAACACTGTGAAGGCGTTGCCAAGGCCCGCCTTGAGACCCTGCGCGAAGGTCTTGTCCGGCGACATACCGCCGAAGCACACGACCAGCACGAAGCCGAGAAGGACCACCGCGGCAATGGGCGTGAGGTTCACCTGCTCGCCGATGACGAGGTAGAGCACCACGAAGTACAGCGCGCAGATCGCGCACAGCCAGCCGAGGTCTGCGACCCAGCTGAGGTCCTTCTCCCGCGTCTTGCGGCGGATGTTCATCACACACGCCAGCGAGAGCTGGACGGTGCCGAGGATGAAGCAGAATTTCATGACGCTGTTCTGCTGCTGGGTGGTGGTGACGTTGAAATACTCGGGGTAGTTCGCAAAGGTCGGAACGACCAGCGAGCGGAGCAGCGGCACGTCCATCGCGCCCTCAAGCCCGAACCAGGTGCCGGTCATCGCGCCCCAGACGATGGTGGCGATGGAGAGCACCCACAAAAGCTGCACGGCGTCGGAGGGCTTCTTGCTCTTCACCGTCAGGGCCGCGGCGGCCAGCAGGAACAGGCAGCCGTAGCCCGCGTCGCCGATGATCATGGCGAAGAAGAGCGTGAAGAAGCCGAGGAACCAGAACGAAATATCGTACTCGCGGTAGCCCGGCACGGTGCCGAGAATGTCGAACACCGGCGCGATGAGCCGCGTGACCTTGGTGTACTTGATCTTGGTCGGCACCTTGTCGTCGTCTGCCGCCGGATCGTCCATCGCCCACGCCCAATGCTCCTTCGCGGCGGCGGCCTTGAAGCGCTCCGCCTCGTCGACGGGGAGGTAGCCGGTCAGCCACACGAGTCCGTCCCCGCTCTCCGAGGTATTGCGCACGGAGGAGTAGTCCGCGTCGTTCTGCGTTTTGAGCAGCTGCTCGCGGAAGCTGGGCAGGTGCTTCGCGGCGGCCTTGAGCTGCGCGCCGCACTCAGAAAGACCGCGCTCACAGTCGGCAATCTCCTGCCGGTATTCGTCAAGGCTCTTTTCCGGCGGGATGAACTCGCCGGCGGTGCAGGAGGCGGGCAGCGCACCGAGGATGGCGACGGTCTGCTGCTTCCCGACCGGCGCGAGCCGCAGGAAGCGCACTTCCTTGTCCGCCTCGAGCGAGGCGAGGAGCTTTTTGTCCACGCGGCAGAAGTGCAGCTCGAAGCCCTGCGCCTTCAATTCCTTGATCTCGGCGGGGGAGAAGCTGCCCCAGCCGGCGAGCGTGTCGCACGCGCTGACCGCGGCGGCGCGCTCGGCTTCCAATGCCTTTTTGCGCTCCAGACAGGCGTTGAGCCCGTCATAGAGCTGCTTGAATTTCACGTCGTCGAGCGTTTCCGCTTCGACCTCGCTCACCCCCTGCTCCTCGAGCACGGTGATGAGCCGCGAGAGCGCGGCGAAGCGCTCCAGATAGGTCTGGTCGGCATTCGCCTTTTCCGCGAAATGGACGATGCCGAGCGCACGCAGCGCGTCGAGCAGCTCCGTTTTCTGCGTTTGCGCAGCGACGATGTGAACGACCTTCATTTTCTCGATCATCGCGCCGCCTCCTGTAGCTTTTTCTTGGCGATCTTGCCGCGCACGACCGCGGAGGTCTGCTGGTCGCCGAGGTAGATGCCGATGACGCGGATGTTTTCCCTCGCCTCGGGGATCTTGACCTTTTCAAACAGGTTCACGCGCTGCGCGGTGGAGCGCAGCTCCCGCTCGAGCAGCTCGACCTGCGTGCGCAGCGTCTTGACCAGCGCGTCCAACCGCGCGATCTCGCGCAGCGTGACCACGGCGGTGTCCACCCAGAGCGGATAGTCCGCGACGTCGTAGGAGATCTCCTCGAAGGTCAGCTCCTCAAAGACCGGCACGATCACGCCGGCGATGTTGTGGTCGCGGCAGACGACGTCCTTCGGACGGATGAGCGAATCGAGCCGCATCCCCTCGGGAAAGCTGCCGTTTTCGGCGAACACCGCGATCCAGCCGTCCAGACCGTCGACGATCTTCAGCCGCTCGGCTTCGACCTTCTCAAGCTGCGCCGTCACCTGCATCACGACCGATTGGAGCTGCTGCTTTTTCAGCTGCAGCGTCGGTAGGTAGCGTTGAAACTGCTTGAGCCGGTCCTTCTGAACCTTCAGTTCATTTTTTGTTAGTTTGACAGCCATACGCGCTCCCTCAGTTCAAGGCGTCCTTTTTCGGCCATCTTTCCTGCAGGAGACTGGTCTTCAGACCCGTTTCGTTCGGCTCGAAGCACTCGGCGAGGATCCCCCAGCCAAGGTCCAGCGCCTCCTCCAGAGGGATGTTCACGCTCAGGTCCATCAGCTTCGTTTCAAAGAGGTGGCCGTACTTGAGCAGCTTCTCGTCCCATTCGGACATCATGAAGCCCATGGACTTCTTTTCAAGGCTTTCCTTGTAGGCGCTGTAGAGACGGATCATGCCGTCCATCAGGGCGCGGTGGTCGCTGCGCGTCGTGCCGTTGACGTTCTGCTTAAGACGCGAGAGCGAGCCGAACGGCTCGATGTGACCGTTCTTGAGGTAATATTGGCCCTCGGTGATATAGCCTGTGTTGTCCGGCACGGGGTGGGTGACGTCGTCGCCGGGCATCGTGGTGACGCCGAGGATGGTGATGGAGCCCGCGCCCTCAAAGTCGACCGCCTTCTCATAGCGCGAGGCAAGGCAGCTGTAGAGGTCGCCGGGGTAGCCACGGTTGGACGGCACCTGCTCCATCGTGATGGCCATTTCCTTCTGCGCGTCGGCGAAGTTGGTCATGTCGGTCAGCAGCACGAGCACGCGCTTGCCGGCAAGGGCGAACTGCTCCGCCACGGCGAGCGACAGGTCGGGCACGAGCGTACATTCCACCGTCGGGTCGGACGCCGTGTGGACGAACATGACCGTGCGGCCCATCGCGCCGCTCTTTTCGAGCGTGTCGCGGAAGAAGAGGTAGTCGTCGTATTTCAGACCCATGCCGCCGAGGACGATGACGTCGACCTCCGCCTGCATGGCGATGCGGGCGAGCAGCTGGTTGTAGGGCTCGCCGGAGACGGAGAAGATGGGCAGCTTCTGGCTCTCGACGAGGGTGTTGAACACGTCGATCATCGGGATGCCGGTGCGGATCATGCGCTTGGGCACGATGCGCTTGGCGGGGTTGACGGAGGGACCGCCGATGGGGATCATATTTTCGGTCAGCGCGGGGCCGTTGTCGCGCGGCACGCCCGCGCCGTCGAACACGCGCCCGAGCAGGTCGTCGGAAAACGAGACCATCATGGGCCGCCCGAGGAAGCGCACGGTGTCGGTCGTGCTGACGCCCTGCGTGCCGGCAAAGACCTGCAGGGAGACGAGGTCGCCGCTGAGCTTGATGACGCTCGCGTAGCTCTCGCCGACGAGGGCAAGGTCGCCGCTGCGCACGCCCGAGGCGCGCACGGTCACGACGTTGCCAACGATGGATTCGATCTTGGTATAAACCTTCTGCATTCTGAAACCCTCCTTAACCCGTTACCTTGCTCCGGTAGAGGTCCGTGAGCTTCGTTTCCTGCGCCGCAAATTCCGGCGTGCCGTAGACCGTGCCGTGCCAGTCGAGGAATTCCTGACGCACCTGATTGAAGAAGGCGCGGATCTCCTTTTTGTCGCTGAGCGCGTAATCGCGCGTGAGCACATCGTAGAGCACGTTGAACTCATGCGCCTGACGCTCCGGCTCGCAGGCCGCGTCGATGGGATCGAAGGAGTTCTGCTGCAGGTACACGGCATCGAGCAGCTCGCCCTTCTGGTAGAGGATGTAATCCTCGGCCGAGGTGCCCTCTTCGCCGATGACCTTCATCATCTGATTGATCTCGCTGCTGCGGCGGAGGATGCCGCGGGCCTCCTCCACGCGCGCCATGTCCACCACGCCCTGATACTTTGACCACGAGTCGATGGGGTGGATGGAGGGATACTTGCGCGCGTCGGAGCGCTCGCGGGAGAGGCCGTGGAACGCGCCGACGACCTTGAGCGTCGCCTGCGTGACCGGCTCTTCAAAGTTGCCGCCCGCGGGGGAGACCGTGCCGCCGATGGTGACGGAGGCGATTTTGCCGTTTCTCAGCCGGACCTTGCCCGCGCGCTCATAGAACGCGGCGATGACGGATTCGAGGTAGGCAGGGAAGGCTTCCTCGCCGGGGATTTCCTCCAGACGGCCGCTCATCTCGCGCATGGCCTGCGCCCAGCGGCTCGTGGAGTCCGCCAGCAGCAGGACGTTGAGTCCCATCTGGCGGTAATATTCGGCCATCGTCACTGCCGTGTACACGGACGCTTCACGCGCCGCGACCGGCATGGACGAGGTGTTGCAGATGATGATGGTACGCTCCATCAGCGAGCGGCCCGTGCGCGGGTCGGTCAGCTCGGGGAACTCCTTGAGCACCTCCACGACCTCGCCGGCGCGCTCGCCGCAGGCGGCGACGATGACGATGTCGACGTCGGCGTTCTTCGCCTCCATGTGCTGCAGCACGGTCTTGCCCGCGCCGAAGGGGCCGGGCACGCAGAAGGTGCCGCCCTTGGCGACCGGCAGGAAGGTGTCGATGCAGCGGATCTTGGTCACCAGCGTCTCGTCGGGACGCAGACGCTCCTCATAGCAGCGGATGGGCTGCTTGACCGGCCAGGAAAAGACCATGCTCAGCGCCTTCTCCTCGCCCGCGCCGTTTTCCAGCACCGCAACGGTGGAGCGGACGTGATAGACGCCCTTTTCCTTCACGCTCTTTACGCGCCAGCCCTCGTCCTTGAGGTCGAAGGGCGCCATGATGAGGTGCGTGAACTGCCCCTCCGGCACGCTGCCGACCGCGTCGCCCGCGAGCACGGCGTCGCCGGGCTTGACGCAGGGGGTGAACTCCCATTCCTTATCGGGGATGGGGTCAAGGTATACGCCGCGCTCGAGGAAGAAGCCGCATTGCTCGGCAAGCTTCGGCAGAGGATTCTGCAAGCCGTCGTACACCTGCGTCAGAAGGCCGGGGCCGAGCTCGACGCTCAGCAGCTCGCCGGTCAACTCGACCTCGTCGCCGACCTGAATGCCGTTGGTCATTTCATAGATCTGCATACTCACGGCGTCGCCGCTGATGCGGATGACCTCGCCCTTGAGGCGGTCATTGCCGATCTTGACGAAGCCGACTTCGTTTTTCCGAACGGAGCCCGAGAATCTTGCCGAGACAAGGTTGCCGTTGACTCCGGTCACATAGCCTGTCACTTTCTCCATTTCGTTTCTCCCGTTTTCTTATAGGCTGAATATCTGCTGGCGGACCTGTCCGAGCAGGGTGTCGAAGGCGGCCTTGCCCTCGTCATGGCGGAAGACGCGCTGCCGTTCGAGCAGCCGCAGCTTCAGCGCGTAGCCGTAGAGCGCGCAGTCGTCGAAGCTGTGCAGTCCCACCAGCTCATCCAGCCGGTCAAATTCCAGCGCGAGCAGCAGCCGCTCGCCTTCGAGCGGGTCCTTTGCGTTCACTGCCGCGGTGACGGTCTGCGTCACGGCGGCGTCGCGCTCGTTCGGTGCAGCGCAGCTCTCGCCGCGCTTCACACGCCGCTGATAGGTCAGCTCGCCCTGCAGCACGCGGTAGAAGGCCGCCCACCGGCTCACGAAGCCGCCGTCCTCCGAGCGCACCGTCAGCTCCTCGAGCGAGCGGTAGACCCTGTCGCTCACCGCGCCCCGGCATTGGTCGAGAAACGCAGCGTAATCCAGCGGCGGGGCGTCGCCCGCGCGGAGCATCGGCAGGCTCGAGATCAAGTAGTAATAGGAAGCCAAGAGCGTCCCTCCTTAAATGCGCAGCTCGCGGAAGAAGGGGGCGAGCTGCTCCGCCAGCTCCTCGTCGGAGCAGTCAATGTAGCCCGAGCCGTCCTTGGCGCACAGGCGGAAGCCCGTGCGGACCTTTTTGGAGAGCCGCAGCTCCAGCCCCGCCTTGAGTTCGCCGGCGAGCTCGCTTTTGAGCGCGTCCGTGACGGAGGCGACCTCTGCGGCGTAGGCGGAGGCGGAGGCGTCCTTACCCTGCAGCGCGGCGGTGATGAGCGACGCGAGCGCCTTGTCGTCGAGCGCCTTATGGGTATCCTGCGCGAGCAGCTTCGTCAGCTCCGCGCCGATCTCCTGCCGGAAGGCGAGCACCGCGTCGCGCTTCGCCTGCTCTGCGCTGAGCTGAGCGCTGGCCTTGAACACGCCGATCTCCGCCTGCGCGTCCGCACGCAGCTTGTCCGCCTCGCTCCTCGCGTCGGCGACGATCTTTTCCGCCTGCGCCTTGGCGTCGGCAAGGATCTGCGCGGCCTCGCGGTTCGCGCTCTCGATGCCGTCCTTTTTGATGGAGGATACCAGATCCTGAATTTGAAGCTCCATAAAATCCGCCTTTCTGTGTTTATGTGAGTAAAATTTCGTAATCAAACTAAAATATAGCGCACAACACCAAAGAAATCAAGAAAATGCAAAGAAATAGAATGATTCATTTTTTCAATAATGCCTAAAAACCGGGTAATAATGCGGAAAATATTATAACCGTCCGTGCGGGAGCCTAACCGCCGCCTTGCTCTTCCTATGTCGGTGTGCTATACTAGGCCTGTTATAAAAGAGAAAAGGAGAACGCTTCCCATGCCTGCCTTCGATCCGCTGACCTACCGCTATGCCTCGCGGCGCAATGTCGTCTACGCCAAAAATGCCGTCGCCTGCACGTCTGTGCCGCTCGGCGCACAGATCGGACTGGACGTGATGAAGTCCGGCGGCAACGCCGTGGACGCCGCTGTGGCGATGGCCGCGGCTATGCCGCTGCTCGAGCCGACCGGCAACGGCCTCGGCTCGGACTGCTTTGCGCTCGTGTGGATCGAGCGGGACAAACGGCTCTACGGCCTCAACGCCAGCGGTGTCGCACCGATGGTGCTGAGCGCAGAGAAGGTTCGCGCGATGGGCTATACAGAGATGCCGAAGGCCGGATGGCTGCCGACGATGGTGCCCGGCGCACCCGCAGGTTGGGCGGAGCTGAACCGCCGCTTCGGCACGAAGCCGCTCGCCGAGCTGTTTGCGCCTGCCATTTCCTATGCCGAGGAGGGCTATCCCGTGCCGGTGAACATCGCGCGGCAGTGGGAGCGCGACAGCCGCCGCATTGCCAAGGCGATGGCGGAGAACGCCGCGCCGCACGAATACTGGTGGCAGAGCTTTATGAAGCCGGACGGCACGCCCTACCGCGCGGGTGAGCTGTTCCGCTTTCCGGACTACGCCGCGACGTTGCGCTCCCTCGCCGCGACGGACTGCGAGAGCTATTACCGCGGCGCGCTGATGGAGCGGGTCGTCGCGTTCTCCCGCGCGACCGGCGGGTACTTCTGCGAGGACGACTTCCGCAATTATCGCCCCGAATGGGTCGAGCTCATCACGCAGGACTACCGCGGCTATACGGTCTGTGAGATCCCGCCGAACGGCCACGGCATCACGGTGCTCATGGCGCTCGGCATCCTGAACGGCATGACCATGCCGGAAAATCGCGAGAGCGCCGAGCACTATCACAAGGTGATGGAGGCCATCAAGCTGGCCTTTGCCGACACGAGGACCTACGTCGCCGACCCGCGCTATATGAAAACAAAGGTCAGCGAGCTGCTGGATCCCGCCTATCTCGCCGCGCGCCGCGCGCTCATCACCGACCGCGCGCTGGAGCCGAGGGCGGGCGACCCGCACTGCGGCGGCACCATCTATCTCTGCACCGCCGACCGCGAGGGCAACATGGTCTCATTCATCCAAAGCAATTACACCACCTTCGGCGCGGGCGTCGCCGTGCCGGGGACGGGCATCTCGCTCCAAAACCGCGGCGCGAACTTCTCGCTCGACCCCGCAAGCGACAACTGCCTTGCCGGCGGCAAGAGGTCCTACCACACCATCATTCCCGGCTTCCTGCTCAAGGACGGCGCCGCCGTCGGCCCATTCGGTGTGATGGGCGCGTTCATGCAGCCGCAGGGTCAGACCGAGATCCTCGTCAACACGCTCGATTATCACATGAACCCGCAGGAGGCGCTTGACGCGCCGCGCATCCAATGGATCGGCGGCAGGAGGCTCGAACTGGAGCGCGAGGCGGGCGAAGCCATTGCCGACGAGCTGCGCGCGATGGGCCATGAGGTCACGGTCGTGGACGACCGCATTTCGATGGGCCGCGGTCAGATCATCTGGCGCGGAGAGGACGGCGTTTACACGGCGGGCACCGAGCCGCGCTGCGACGGCGCGGTCGCCGCGTGGTAAAGGAAGTTGCCGCAGACAATAATAAGGAAGGAGCCGCGTTCCCGGTGCAGGGAGCGCGGCTGCTTTTTTGCGTGCTTGCGGCTTGGCGTGCGGACTGCGGTCGTGTCTCAGAGGTTGGCGTGCTCCATCAGGTCGATGAGCACGCGGATGCCCTGCAGATAGGCGCGGACCAGAATGCGCTCGTTCGTCCCGTGAACGCCGGAGGCGGCCTCCTCTGGCTCCACCATGAAGGGCGAGCAGCGCAGGCAGGTGTCGCAGATCTGCTCGTATTGGTGCGCGTCAGTCGCGCCGACGGTCATGGACGGAACGAACACCACGTCGGGGTAGTAGCGCCGCATACTGTCCACCACCGTGCGGTAGCCGTAGCCATCGCGCCGGGCCGTGGCGGAGGGATCGTTGGCCTGCTGGTAGCGCAGTTCCACGGTCGGGTCCTGCACCGCCGCGCGGCAGTGCTCCATCACGCTCTCGACCGTGTCGCCGTCGGCAAGACGGAGGTTGATGACCGCCTGCATATCCTGCGGCATCACGTTGCAGGCCCTGCTGCTGCCCTGAATGACGGTGGGAGCGATGGTCGTGGTGACAAAGGGAAAGAGCGCGGGGGACTGATAGCAGTAGGCCGCAATGGCGTCCGCGTTCGCGCGGACGTCCCGCGTCAGCGTTTTGAGCGGTTCGACGGTGATGTAGGGCGCGAGCGTTTCAAAGGCGCCCATCATGGCGGGATTGAGCCGCACGGGGAAGGGGCTGCGGACAATGTCCGAGATGGCGCAGGCAAGATGGGCGAGCGAGGTGCCGCCGTAGGGGCGGCTCGAGTGCCCGCCGACGGAGTGGACCGTCAGCTCCAGATCGGCATAGCCCTTCTCCATCAGATCGACCTGCGCGATGGAAATATCGGGCGCGCCGAAGGCCGCGCCGGATTCGATCTTGCCGCCGCCCTCGTCTAAAACGAATTCCAGCGTCACACCCTGCGCCTTGAGATGGTCGGAGATCGCCAGCGCGCCGGTGTTGAGCGTTTCCTCATCGTCGCCGAAGGCGAGGTAGGCCGTGCGCCGGAAGGTCCTGCCGCGGGCGAGCAGATACTCCGCAGCCTCGAGCACGCCGAAGACCTGCTCCTTGATATCCAGCGTGCCGCGGCCCCAGATGTAGCTGTCCGCCACCGCGCCGGAGAAGGCGGGATGCGTCCAGTCCTGCTCTGTGCCCTCGACCACCGGCACCACGTCCTGATGGGACATATACAGGCAGGGACGCAGCGTTTCGTCGCTGCCGGGGATGGTGATGAGCACGGCGTGGTGGCCGAGCCGCTCAAAGACGCCCGCGCGCATGACATGGGGATAGCTTGCCTTCATGTGCGCGTGGAGCTTGTCAAATTCGCTATAGTCGGTCAGACTGTGGTCGGCATAGTTGATGGTTCTGCATTGGATTGCCTGCGAAAGACGCGCGACCGCGCCCTCGGCGTCTAAGTCGGGATAATTGCCCTCGAGGGCAAAGAAATCGGTGATCTTCTTCGTCATGCCATTTTGTCCTCCAGATAGCGGCTGAGAAATTCGCGCGTGCGGCTCTCCTTCGGGTTTCCGAAGACCTCACGCGGCGAGCCCTGCTCTAAAATGACGCCCTGGTCCATGAATACCACGCGGTCGCTGACCTCCTTGGCAAAGGCCATCTCGTGCGTCACGACGACCATGGTCATGCCCTCCTGCGCAAGGCGCTTCATCACATCGAGCACCTCGCCCACGATCTCGGGGTCGAGGGCGCTCGTCGGCTCGTCGAAGAGCATGATCTCTGGCACCATGCACAGCGCCCGCGCGATGGCAACGCGCTGCTTCTGCCCGCCGGAGAGGCGGCGGGAGTCGGCGTGGATGAAATCCTCCAGCCCGACGGCCTTGAGGTGACGGATGGCCGTCTCCTCGGCCTGCGCCCTGGGAATGTGCCGCACCGTCATGGGCGCGAGCGTGCAGTTGTCCAGCACGGACTTGTTGTTGAAAAGGTTGAAGCCCTGAAACACCATGCCGATCTTCTGCCGCAGGGCGTTGAGGTCGACCTTGAGGTCCATGAGATCCTGCCCGTCGAACCAGATGTGGCCGGAATCGGCCTCCTCCAGCAGATTGATGCAGCGCAGGAGCGTGGACTTGCCGGAGCCGGACGCGCCGATGATGCATACGACCTCGCCGCGGTCGACCTCTAAGTTGATGCCCTTGAGCACGTGGAGGTCGCCGAAGGACTTTTCGAGCTGTTCGATTTTGATGATGGGATCGTTCGTCATAGCGTCCTCCTGTCAGTTTGAGCTGGGAAGTCCCAGATCGACGGTTTGATTGCCCTGACGCCGCTTCGTGTTGTCCGGCGCGGTCATCCTTCCCGTGATGGCCTTGAGCAGGAGCGAGGAAAGATACGTCAGGAACAGGTAAACGGTGGCGGCGATGAGGTAACACTCGGTGCCCTTATAATAAATGCCGGCGACCGAGCGGGTCATGAACATCAGGTCGGATACGCCCAGCACGCACAGCACGGAGGAATCCTTGATGTTGATGATGAACTCATTGCCGATGGCGGGCAGCGAATTTTTGATGGCCTGCGGGAAAACGACTCTGCGCATGGCCTGCCAGTGCGTCATGCCGAGCGAACGCGCGGCCTCCATCTGCCCCGCGTCGACGGCGAGGATGCCGCCGCGCAGCACCTCGGCAAGGTACGCGGTCGAGTTGAGCGAGACCGTGACAAGACCGGAGATGAAGAGCGACCAGACGCGGTTGATCTCCGTGACGCTCATGCCGGTGCGCTTGAAGAGATTGAAGATCGCGTAGTAGAAGATGAGGGACTGCACCATCATCGGCGTGCCGCGGATGACGAAGATGTAGAAGCGGGCGAATTTGTTCGCGACGATCTTGATAATCTTCACAAAGTCGTTGTTGCGCTTGTCGGGTTCCTGAATGCGGAGAAAGACCATGAGAAGCGCCAGCACGAACGCGATCGCCGTACCGGCCAGCGCGAGCTGAACGGTCGTCCACACACCGGTGACGAAGAGCGAGCGCTGGTTGTAGGCCATGTAGACCATGGAGGAGAGCGTGCCGGTGGGGTTGCTCTCGGCGTGGACGGCGGCGTGGACGACGTAGGCGAGCTTGAGCACGAAGCGGTCAAGCGCGAGCAGCGCGGCAGCCGCGGCGTCCAGATAGGAGAGATAGCGGCTCAGCCGCACGAGGGCCGGGCGCTTGAGAATGGTTTCGCCGTAGCTGCTCCAGTGCGTCCATTTCACGAGCAGCGCCAGCGTGCTGACGACCAAAAAGAAATAGCAGACCGCGGCGAGCGCCGTACCGGGCACGGAGCCGGCGGGCAGAAAGCTGTACGGACTGGGCGCGGAATACCACAGGCTCAGGCCGACGAGGGCGATGACGCTGCCGCCCAGATAAACATAACGGTGGTCCCGTGCGATGAAGCTCTGACCGCGGGACGCGGGGGTTCCTCTCATGGTGCTTCCTCCTTATGCGGCGTGGAGCCGCCGGTTACTTCGGCTGGTTGGCGACGGCGGTGTTCCACATCTCGGTGCGCGCGTCGCTGTCGATGGTGGCAAGGATCTCGTTGATCTGCGCGAGCAGCTCGGTGTCGGACTTACGCAGGCCCACGCAGGAGCCCTTGGCGGGCAGCGTGAAGCCGTTGCCCTCGCTGAAGGTGATGAGACGGAAATCGGGATTCGAGGCGAGGTAGCCCGGGGCGCTCTCCTCGTTGATGACGATGGCGTCGCAGGTGCCCTGCTGCAGGCGAGAGATCATGTCGGGTACGCTGCCGACGGGGCTGAGGTGCTCGACGCCCTCGATCTGGTCGATGACGTCATCGAGCGCGGTGCCCTGCTGACCGAGCACGGCGGCGCCGGAGAAGTCCTGAATGGAGGCCGCGTTCTCATATGGCGAGCCGGCGAGCACCATCATGCTGTAGATCGTCTCCTTGTACGGGTCGGAGAAGTTGATGGACTCGCGGCGCTCGGCGGTGTCCATCATGCCGGCGATGATGGCGTCGATCTGACCCTGATTGAGCGCGTCGATCAAGCCGTCCCAGCTGAGCTTGACGATGACCAGCTCCTTGCCGAGCTGATCGGCGAGAATGCGTGCGATCTGTACGTCGTAGCCCTCGGCGTAAGCGCCGGCGACGTTTTCCACGGGAACGTTGGTGTCGGTCGCGGCGCTCTCCTGCCAGTTGCTCGGCGCGTAGGCGCATTCCATGCCGACGCGGAACTGGCTGCTTTCGGTCGTGGAAGGAGCTGTTTCCTCTGCCGGGGTGCTTGCGTCCTGTGCGGGGGGCGTCGTGCCCGCGCCGCAGGCGGTGAGGGCAAGCAGCATGAGGGCTGCGAGCAGGGTAGCGATGGTTCTTCTGAGGTTCATGGTGTTGCTTCCTTTCTGAATGGAAATTTGGCTCCGTGGGGGGAGTCGGCCCTTCGTTGTCCGCGCCAACGAGTTCGGAAACAGAAAAAGCCGTAAATGCTCGCGTGGAGCATTTACGGCAAATGATCTGCAATACCGGCAAAACCGAAAACGGCCTGCCGACTCTTCGATAGCGCTCCACAAATTGTGACAGTCCGGCGGATCTTCTCCGACGAGCCAGCAGAAAACGGCACAGGAACCGTTCCCCACTTCGGCGGCTTCCCCTTTCCCTTTGTCCCGGATCTCTGCTCCGTACGGACTCGGTACTCTTGTCGGCCGCGCCTCTATCTCGCTCAACTGAATTGAGCCTATTCAATTGTTGACGTGAAGATACTACGGCGGCGCGCAAATGTCAAGCCCCTGCGGAGCAGTTCTCAAATTCTTGACAATCTTGCGCCGAAAATCCTCTCGACCTTGTAGAATTTTACCATTCACATGGTTATTTATGCGCGGCAAAAGCGCGCGGAAAGGCACGAGACGGCCGCTTAACGGAATATTTATGCCCTCTGCCGCTCTGCGTCCTCCGTTTTAGGACGCTTTAACATCGTGCAAAGCGGGCGCTTTGCCAAGTAAATACAGCAGCGACGCGAAGCGGCAAGACAACTTTGGCGAAATGCACGGATTCTCGAAAAATGTCGCGCGAAATTTGTCATTTTTTTACAGGGAAATGGTTGATTTTTTTACACGGACGTGCTATGATATCGCCGTAAAGTGCAAAAAGGGGCCATGGCCCCTTTTCTGTTCCCGACCGGGAACAGATGTGCTGTGCTCGCCCGCGGGGAGCCGCGGAGAATATACATTGTAGGAGGACATTTTATGAAACGTAAATTGCTATCCATTTTGCTGACGCTTTGCCTCGCGTTCAGCTTGCTGCCCACCGCTGCCCTGGCGGACGGCGAAGGCACGCTTGCGCCGACGGGCGAGAGCGAAACGCCTGCGGTGGAATATGTTGCCAAGGTCGGCGAGCAGGGTTATGCGACGCTGGCTGAGGCTGTGGCTGCGGCAAAGAACGGCCAAACAGTAAAAATGCTGAACAATACTAATGTCACTCAGGAAATTTATTTTTCTGACAAAACGATTATATTGGACTTGAATGGTAAAATCATTACGGGTCAGTTTGAAGACTATTATTCTGTAATTGAAGCACAAGGCACAGCTGCTACTCTCATTGTTGAGGATACCAGCGCAGGTAAAACCGGTACGATTCACTCTAACCATTATGGCTTGACTGCCAGAGATGACGGTAACATCACGGTAAATAGCGGCACGATCATCGGTGATGACGCCGCTGCATTGTCTGGCAATAACACCACTGGTAACATGAACTTCACAGTAAATGGCGGTACCTTGACCGCAGGTAAGGGTCCGGCAATTTATCAGTCTGGCCAGTGCAAGCTGACAATCACCGGCGGTACGCTGAACGGCGGTATCTCTCTCCGCATGGGTCAGGTTAATATTTCCGGCGGTACGATCAATGCTGCAACCGAAAATCTGGATTCTCCGGCGGAGTACTATAATTATTCCGGTAATGCATGGCTGCCGGACGCATTGTATGTATTTGGCGGTACTTACGATAAAGGTGACGAAACCTACGGTAATTCCCTGAATCTGAATATCACTGGCGGCACGTTTAATTGCACCAATGGTCAGGGCAGCGCTGTTGCTATCTACGATTTGGGCAAGGTTACTCAGAATGCTAATGTTAAGATTTCTGGCGGCAAGTTCGCTACTACTACGAACGGTCGTAACGCATACGATGTGCTGAGCCTGAAAGATATTGGTGTTACCAATCCGATAACTGGTTTTGGCGATCATTCTGGTGCTGTTTCTTCTGCTATTTCCGGCGGTACATTCTCCTCTGATGTTTCTGCATATGTTGCAGAGGGTTACGTTCAGAACGAGAACGGCACTGTTGAGCAACTGGGTGAAACCAATGCGGTAGCTAAGATTGACGATACCTATTATAAGACCCTCGCCGATGCCATCGCCGCTGTTTCCGATGACGCTACCATCACCCTGCTGAAGGATGTGACGGGCACTTCCACCCTCTCCGTGAACAAGACGGTTACCATTGATTTGAATGGGCACAAGATTACTGGTGGGGATACCCGCGCCATTCATGTTACGGGCGGAACGCTGACGCTGACCGGCACCGGTGTTGTGACCAGCAAAAAGACTTCTGCATTTGATCCCAATAGTTCTGTGATTCGTGTCGGCGATAATAACGGCGACAGCAACCGTGCCGCTGGCTTGATTCTGGACGAGAATGTTACGGTCGACGCACCCGAGAGCTATGGTGTGTCTGTGTTTGGCAACAAAACCACGGAAACTGTGACCGTCAAGGGCAAGATTTTTGCAGGCGTTGCCGCCGCAATTAGCGGAAATGGCAGTACTGGTTATGGCAATACCACAATTACCATTGAACCCAGTGCGGAGGTCGTATCCACCGGATATACCGGAATCTACCATCCTCAGGCCGGTAAACTTATCATCAAGGGCGGCACCATCAAGGGCCTGAGCGCAATCGAGTCGAAGTCCGGAGAGACGACCATTGAGGTGGACGGTAATCCGACCATTACCGCGACCGGCGAAGTCAGCCATGGCGAGAATAACAATGGTAAGTCGACTTCTGGTTACGCAATCGCTGTCGTAAACAACAAGCACTATACTGGCAATGCCAGTGTGACGATCAAGAGCGGCAAATATACCGGTGTGATTGCCGTTGTTAACGATCAGGTCGATTCTGGAAAGAATGGCACCATCTCCATCACCGGCGGCCTGTTCTCCTCCGACCCCAGCGCTTATGTTGCGGCTGGCCACTATGTTGATGCCTCCAACAATGGCGATTATCCCTACACCGTGAAAGAGGGTACCAAGACCGATGCTCCTATTATCGTCAAGGATGCAACTGACGTGACGGTACCTACTGACGCTGGCCTGACTGACGCTGACAAGAATGCAATTAAGGCAAAATCTAACGTTGACGGCGTGGCCGAGGCAATCGCTGACAATAAGGTTGCCTTGATCCCTGCGGACGTTGACATTACCGGTGCAAAGAAGGTTGAGATCGAGGTCAGCGTTAAGGTCGAGGTCAAGAGCGCTGATCTTTCCGGCGAGAATGCGGCCAAAACCCTGACCTTCGAGGCCAAGCCCGTTGCTACCATCACTGTCACCAAGAGTGACAACACCACTGTGACCAAGAATAACGTTCCCGTTCCCAACTCCCTGCTGAGCGGCGAGATCACCGTCAAGCTGCCTCTGCCTGCGGGCTTCACCCCTGAGCAGATCAAGCACATCTCCTCTGACGGTTCTGTTGAATACTTCCTCAAGACTGCAAAGCGCGGCGCAAAGACCTTTGAAATCAAAGACGACTGCGCGGTGTTCAAGATCACCAAGTTCAGCAAGTTCGAGCTTTCCGGCACGGTCACCTATGTGGAGCCCAGCTACTACTCCGGCAGCAGCTCTGACCCGACCTATTCCGTCTCTACCCCGAGCAAGACCGAGAACGGCAGCGTGACCGTCAGCCCGAAGAGTGCCTCCAAGGGCGACACCGTGACCGTCACCGTCAAGCCCGACAGCGGCTACGTCCTCGAGACCCTGACCGTCACCGACAAGAACGGCAACGAGCTGACGCTCAAGGACAAGGGCAACGGCAAGTACACCTTCACCATGCCCGCGGGCAAGGTCGAGGTCAAGGCGACCTTCATGGAGGATAACTCCATGCTGAACTTCTTCTACGACGTGCCCAACGACGCGTACTTCTATGAGGCCGTCAAGTGGGCGGTCAAGAACGGCATCACCGACGGCGTGGGCAACAATCTGTTCGCTCCCGAGCAGCCCTGCACCCGCGCGCAGATCGTGACCTTCCTGTGGCGCGCCGCCGG
>CEBV01043176.1_pt1 | contig 20597 bp, 10 predicted proteins | sample 554741 | NCBI WGS metagenome assembly CEBV01 (sample SAMEA3182070, study PRJEB8094) | gut metagenome | biome: human; feature: gut; material: Stool; isolation source: human stools | place: Canada | collected 2011-11-22 | reverse complement strand
AGATACTCCCGCTCGGCAATGTTCAAATAAATTTGACATTGCCCTCGCTTATTCGTATCTTTGTCCTATTGTTTTATCCGGCGGAGCCTCGCCGGCCGGTGCCGGCGGAAGGGGATGCCGTTCAATGAAATCGAACGATGCGTAAAGGAGTGATAGTGTTGATCGCGGCGCTGGGCTGCCTCTGGTGCGGGGCGGATGCGTCGGTGCTGACGTCCGGCGGCCGGACCCATTTCGATCGGGGGCGCGAGCTCTATGCATTGGGGCGCTGGGCCGATGCCAGGGAGGAGTTCGCCGCAGTCTGCGGTGCGGTTCCGCAGACGGAATCGTCGCTGTGTGCCGAGGCCGACTATTACATGGCGATGTGCGCCATGGAGTTGAAAGAGGCGGGGGCCGAGGCGCGGCTCGCCGAGTTCCTGCGGCGGAATCCCGAATCGGTCCATGTCAACGACGTGGAATTCGCCCTCGCGTCGCTTCTGTGTACGGCGGGGCGTTACGACGAGGCGCAGCGGGCTTTCGGCAAGGTCGACTACGCAACCTTGTCGCCCGAACACCGCCAGCAGTACGACATCCGCATGGGGTACATCCGTTTCCAGCAGGGCGATTACGACGATGCGTTGCGCTATTTCCGCCGCATCCCCTCGCCGGGCGAATATTCGGATCATGCGCTCTACTACATCTCCTATATCGCCTATGTCCGGGGCGACAACGCCACGGCCAGAGCCGGATTTACGGAGTTGAGCCGTTCGGCGGCCTACGGCGCCGTGGCGCCGTTCTATCTGTTGCAGATCGAGTTCAACGAGGGTAATTACCGCTATGTGGTCACGACGGGCGGCTCGCTCATCGACCGTGCGGCGGGCGAACGCCGCACCGAGTTGGAGCGTATCGTGGCCGAGGGGTGGTTTCATCTGGGCGATTACGGGCGTACGGAGGAGTTCCTCGACGCCTATCGGCGCAGCGGCGGTGAGATGGGGCGCAACGAAAACTACCTGCTGGGTTACAGCCTCTATCGGCAGGCGCGTTACGACGAGGCGCGGCCCTGTTTGCAGCAGGTCTGCGGAGCGGACGACGCGCTGACGCAGAACGCCTCCTATCATCTGGCCGACTGCTATCTGCGCGGCGGCGACAAGCAGCGCGCCATGCAGTCGTTCGCCATGGCGGCCAACGAGGCGTTCGACGCCGCGATCGCCGAGGACGCTCTGTTCAACTACGGCAAGTTGCAGTACGAACTGGGCGGCGGCCTCTTCAACGAGGCGATCCACGTGCTGAACCGTTACATCGCGCAGTATCCGACGTCGGAACGCGCCGTGCAGGCGCGTGAGCTGCTGATCGCCGCCTACTACAATTCGCGCAATTACGAAGCGGCCTACACGGCGCTCAAACACTATCCTTCGCCCGACGGCAACCTGCGTGCGGCGTTGCAGAAAATCGCCTACTTCCGCGGACTGGAAGCCTATTCGCGCGGCGATCTGGACGGCGCGGCGCAAAGCCTCTCGGAGTCGGCCGCGATCAACGTCAGCCCCAAGTACGGGGCGCTGGCCCGGTTCTGGCTGGGCGAGATCGCCTTCGCACGCGGCGACTACGCCGAGGCCGAACGCCGCTACAAGGAGTATCTGCACCGTGCGCCTCGCACCGAGGACGAATACGCCAAGGCGCATTACAACTTGGGTTATTGCTATTTCGATCGGGGCGACATGTCGAACGCCTATGCCTCGTTCGCTCGGTTCAACCAGCTCTATTCCGCGGCCGACCGTTATAAGGCCGATGCGCTCAACCGCGAGGCCGATGCCCGTTACTCGTTGCGGCAGTTCTCCGCAGCGCTGGCGACCTACGAAAAGGCGGCGGCCGTCGGCACGAACGAGAAATATTACGCCGATTTCCAGCGTGCCGTGACGCTGGGCATTCTCGACCGCAGGCCGCAGAAGATCGAGGCGCTCCAACGAATCATCGCCGCCGACCGGGGCGACTACGTCGACGACGCCACCTACGAACTGGGACGCACCTACATCGCGTCGGAGCGCTACGACGACGGTGCGAAGGTGTTGTCGAAGTTCGTCGAGGAGAATCCCCATTCGCCCTTCTTCACGCCGGCGCTCTCCGATCTGGGATTGGCTTACCTCAATCTGGGTCAGCCGGAGCTGTCGCGCCGCTGCTACGAGCGCGTCGTCGAGTCGGCGCCCGGTTCGGCCACGGCGCGCGACGCCTTGCAGGGCATCCGCGAGATTTACGTGGCGGACGGTAATGTCGACGGCTACTTCGCCTACGCCGAGAAGGCCGGCGTGGAGTGCGATACGAGCGTCATGGCGCGCGATTCGCTGTCGTTCGCCGCAGCGCGCAGGATCTACCTTTCGGGCGATACCGCTACCGCCGAGAAGTCGTTGAGAAGCTACCTGCGGAACTATCCGAAGGGGTATTATACCGACGATGCGCTCTTCTATCTGAGCGATTGCCATCTTAAAGCGAAACAGACCGATGCGGCGATCGAGACGCTGAGCGAGCTGGCCGCCCGCCCGACCAACCAGTACTCGGCCAGGACGCTCGGTACGCTGTCGAAGCTGACCTCCGAGGCAGGCCGTCACGCCGAAGCCGCGAAGGCCTACCGTGCGTTGTACGACGTCGTGCAGACCGCCGACGAGCGGGCCGCCGCTGCGACGGGTTACTTCCGCTCGGTGGAGGCCGGAGGCGACGATGCGGCGACGCTGGCCGCCGCCGCGGAGGTGGAGGCGCTGCCCGATGCCGGTGCCACGGTACAGCGCGAGGCGAAATTCGCCCGTGCGACGATCCTGCGGCGCGGCGGGAGGCAGGCCGAGGCGCTGCCGCTCTACCGCGAGCTGAGCCGTGAGGTCAGGACGGCCGAGGGTGCCGAGTCGGCCTACCGCGTGATCGAGGCGACGCTGGGCGGAGGCGATGCGGCCGCGGCGGAGACGCTGATCTTCGCCTTCGCGGAGAAGGGTTCGCCCCATGCCTACTGGGTGGCGAAAGCCTACATCGCCCTGGGCGACATCTACGCCGGACGCGACGACTCGTTCCAGGCGCGAGCTACCTATCAGAGCATTGTCGACGGATATTCGCCGGCCGACGACGGCATCGTCGCCGAGGCGAAGGCGCGGATCGAAAAATTGAAGAAATAGTCATGAAAAGAGTTCTTATCCTCTCTGCCGCCGTGCTGTTTTGCGGTGTGCCGCTGCGGGCGCAGGTCACCAAGCAGGTCGAGGTGACCAAGACCTACGTTCCCGAGGTGTCGAAGGCCGTCAAGCTGCCCATCGTGCCTGATATGACCGACACGGTGCGTCTGCGGCCCGAAATCGACTATACCGTCACGCCGTCGGCGCTGGCGACCAACCTCTCGACCGAGCCGTTCCGTCCGGCTACGGTGACCTACTGGGAGTTCAACCGTCCGCGGCCGCTCTATCTGAAAGTCGGCGCCGGAGCGCCGCTCAACTCGGTGCTCGATCTCTATGCCTCGACGCAGAATCCCGGTACGGGCTACGCCGTCGGCTACCTCAATCACACCGGCGACTGGGCCGAGATCCGCAACGATTTCGGCGTGCGCCCTGTCTCGTGGCGGATGCACAACCGCATGGGCGCCGCGGCGGGCAAGTACCTCGGCCGCCGTCTGCTCGAAGGCAAACTCGACCTGACGAACCGCGTCTACCATAATTATGGGTTCGACGGGGCGGAGGCGTTGTGTACTCGTTACGGGAACGACGGTGCGGCGTCTTATTATCCCCTCACCAAGGTGTCCAACGACCGGCAGCATTACGACGACGCCATGCTTCATGTGCGCATCGGCGACGATTTCACCGACCTGAGCCGCTTCAACTTCAACGTCGAACTGCGCGGCGGATATTTTCTGAACGTATTGCAGATGCAGCCGGTTTACTATGACTGGGGAGTCGATCGAGACCGTTATCATGAACTGTCGGGCGGCGGCGGTATCCGATTGGCCAGGGCGTTCGGTCTGCACGAGTTCGAGTTCAAAGCCGATTTCGACGGTGCATGGCGCAATATGCTCGGTTACGGTTCGACACAGTTGCTTTTCGGACTGCATTACGCCTACCGGCACGATAAACTCCGCTGGTCTGTCGGGTTGGATTATGTGCGCGACGGAGCGGAGCAGGAGAAGGTCGTCGGAAGCGATCTCTCCGATCCTCACGCGGTGTACAAGGAATCGCAGACCGAACATGAGAACCGGTTCCTCCCTGCCGCTTCGATCGCCTACGATCCGGCCGACGGCAAGTTCATGCTTTATGCCGAGTTGACCGGCAAGGTGCGCCGCAACGATATGCGGACGCTGAGCCGGTTGAATCCCTATGTCAATCCGGCGTCGATCGTCCCCAATACCGAGGAGCATCGCGTGGCGGGCGGTATCAAGGGTGCAGCGGGACACGGCCGCTTCTCCTATAATCTCTATGTGGGTTATACGCACGAAAAGAATGCATTGCAGTGGGTTGCCCGTTTCATCCCGAATAACGTTCGCGACGAACGGGCCGATGTCGGTTATATGTCGTTTTACATCCCCTATACGATGACCTTGAAGGATCTTTCGCTCAATGCCGAATTCGCATGGCGGCCGTCGAGCCGCTTAACGTTCGACGGTGAGCTGCATATGCATTCGTTCAAGGGGGCGGAGGATGTCTACTACAATAATAATCAGCCCTATACGCTGGCATACGGTCGTCCGCAACTGACGGCGCGTCTGCGCGGCGAGTATCGTGCACGTAAGGTGTCGTTGGAGGTGGAGGCGCAGATGCAGAGCGTGCGCCATTGGACGACTTATACATCCGTCAACGAGAAACCCTCGGAGCCGGATTCGGATTCAGGGTTGAACCTCGGTCGTCGCGTTATCGGCCTCTACGATTTCAAAGTCCCCGTCACGGTCGACCTTGCGGCGCGGTTCAACTGGTTCCTTTCGCGCAAAGTGACGCTCTTCGCCGAGGGGCGCAACCTCTGCGATGCGAAGCTCTACGACTGGGCCTATTACCGCGATTACGGCGTGGGCTTTACCGCCGGCGTGAAGTTGCAGTTCTGAGCGGCGGACGGTGCCTGCACGGGGCCGGAGAGGGCGTAAAACCGGCGGTGACGTTTGGTAACGGACGGTTTTACGGATACCCCGACGGTCTGCGTTGCGATTCGGGGCGGCAATCGGCGACGGAACGTCCGCAAGGGCAGGAGTGCCGTTTGCCGGACAGCGGTTGTCTTTTGGATATGAAAATCCCGCATGGACGATTCCATGCGGGATTTTCGATCGATTCGCCGGAAGGATTTACTTCGTGAAGTAGCCTTCGGCCGGCGTCGGGTCGGCCGAAACTTTCACGCCGTCGATGCAGGCGTTTCCGCCGACTTCGCCCATGTAGGGCAGTTTGGTCCACGTTGCCGACATGTAGGTGTTGTGGCCGTCGGCATCGGCGATGGTGCAGGAGCCGCCGACGGTACATTTTTCCAAATTGACGTTGTTCACGTCGCCGGCGAAGGGTGCCGAGCTGTAACAATAATGACCGGTCTCGGGATAGTATGCGGCATAGTTCGGGTCGTCTCCCCAGCAATACTGGTCTTTATGCGTGATCGAGATATTCTCGACGCTGCAATTTCGGATCGTATTGTAGCCCGCCGCAGGCTTCTGGGGCTGAATCGTACCCATGAAACCGCCGATGGCGTATCCTGCCGTGAGCGTAGCGTCCTTTACCGAACAGTTCTCGACCGTCGCCGTCGCATTCTGCCGCGAGGTATTCGTCCATACGCCGACCAGCCCGCCTATGCGATACATGCCCGGGGCGTGGATCGTCACGTTTTCGACATGGCAGTCCGAGACATTGGTATCGCCGCCCATGCAGCCGACCAGCGCTCCGACCCATTTGCCCTGAATCTCGGCATCGTCGTTCAATGGGATCGCTACGTTTTTCAGCGTCAGCTCCCTGATCGACGCCTCCTTGCCCAACGTCTTGCCGATGAATCCTTTGGCGTCGGCAACGATGTCGACGTTGAGGTTGGAGACGGTGTGGCCCGTTCCGTGGAATTCGCCGTAGAAGGCGCATTTGTCGACGCCGCTCAGTGTATAGGAGTGGTTCTGGCAGCCCATCGGTGTCCACGGCTTGTTGTTCAGGTCGATGTCGTTCATCAGGTAAACCTGTGCATAGCGCCCCTTGGCTTCGAGGTAGAGGTAATTGCCGCTGTTGATCTGGTCGGCGATCCACTTCAACTCGGCCGCTTCGTAAATGGGGTAGTCGCCGTCGGCATCGGCGGCCGGTGCGTAAACTGAGCTGCCGTCCCAGACCGTTGCCGGAAGCACTTTGGCCCCCTCTTTTCCCGATACGGTCACACCCGGATCGACGTTGACGACGTTGTCCGTCGAATTATCGTAGCAAACCATGAAGTTCAGGCGGGCGGGGTATTCCGTCGATCCGACTTCGATCAGCCGTGTGGAGCCTTTCAGCTCGACGGTGTTGTGCAGCGAGCGGATGTCGATGGAATACTGGTGGTTGGTCGCCGTCTGCGGTTTGTTGTAGGAGTAGATTTCGGAGTCGGCGACCGTCACCGTATTGCTGTGGGACGTTGCGACGGCACGATCCAGAACGACCGTGGCGAAGTCCTCCGTCGGGCCGCCGAAATAGTTGCGGCCCACGAGCGTCGAACGGTTGACGCGGAAGATGCATTTCTGGCCGTGGACGTTGAGGGCGGCGCGGCCGTCGAGCCGCGAGTCGTCGATCGCGACGTCGACCGGTTCGGTGATTCCGGCGATATTGATGCCGTAGAAGAATCCTTCGATGCAGGAGTTGTTCCGCAGGGCGATGTTCACTTTGCCGCCCGTCGAGCCGACGGAGATGCCGCGCGGATAATAGTTGCCGTCGGCCACGCGCGAGGTGAAATATTTGATTTCATCGGCCGTGTATTCGCGGTTTCCGATCGCCGTCTGCGACGTGCGTGCCTGCGTGTTGTCGAACGTGATGTAGGACGTGTCGCTCGTCGCACGGGTGTTGACGACGCTGACGGCACGGCAGTCGGTACCCAATGCGATGATTTCGGAGTTCGAAAGGGTTACGTCGGGATTTGCTCCGTCCAGGCAGTTTACGGCATAGGTTTTCGCTGCGTTGCAGACGAGTTTCACGCCGTCGAGCGTCAGTTTGACGTTATCGCCGGAGACCATTACGGGGTGTTCCTTTTCGGGCGATACGATCAGGTTGGCGATCGTCACGCTGGCTTCGACGCAGACCTGCTTGGTCGTCGTCCCTCCGCCGAAATCGAGCGTTCCGGCAGGTTTCTCGATCAAGATATGGTCGCAGCGGGTGTCGGCAAGCGTGCGTTCGACCTCATCCTGGGCGTCGATGCAGCGGATGATCTTGCCCGTCCCTTCATTGACGATCTCCCCGACGGTTCCGTAGATCTTGACGTTTCCCTTTTTGACGGTCAGCGTCTCGATGACCGTATTTTTGGCTACGATCAGCGTGTTTTCGGCCGTGGTGGCTTCGACGGCCGTATAGGAGCCTTCGAGCGAAACGGTCAGGTTGGGCGTGTCGACGATCAGCGAAGCCGTGGTCTCCATCTCCACCGAAAGCGTCTCGGGAAGCTCCTTGTCCGAAGTCGTCTTCTCCGAGATCGTCAGGTCGGTCGAAACGGGTTGTTCGATCTCGACCGACGTGGAGGTTCCGTGTCCGAACGCATTGGGAATTTCGAGGGTCGAAGGTGCCGTCAGGTCGGTCGTGGAGGTGATTGTCACTCCCGACGTTCCCTTAGACAACGCTTCGTTGGCTTCCTCGATCGAAGTGACGGGAACCGAATAGGTGAACGCTTTGACCGTTACGAGCTTGTTGGGGCGTGTCGTGAGCGGTGAGGCGTACTCTTTGACCATCGGTTCGGCGTTGTCGTCGGTGTATACCTTTACGGTGATACCCTTCGTGAACTCGACGCCGGCCGGCAGCACGAAATAAAACTCCGTCGCCGAGGCGTCGTTCAGCGCGACCGGTTCGGGACAGGTGAGCGTAAGCGTCGTCTCCGTACCGGAGAACTTCATTTCGGGGGTCTCTCCGACGAAATCGATCGTGTAATCGCCGGCCAGCGCTTCGCCGTCGTTGCCGGTCAGTTCGATTTTCGTCACGTTCTTCTGCCCCGTCACCTGGAATTTGAGTACGGTGCCTATCGTGCGGAATGCCAGACGGCTGTAATCGGCGCCCGACGTGGCCATCGGGCAGAGTTCGGTGGCGAAGCTTTTCGTAGCGAAGGTCTGCACAGCGGGGATCGAGAGTCCCGATACGACGCTGCCTTCCAGCACCGCATGGGCGGAATAGGGATAGTAGGCGTAGAATACCTCGGCCTCGGAACCCGAGGGATCGGTCGGATCGCCCGTGAAATCGGCCGAAGTGGTGCCGCCGGTCGTCGTCGTGAAGGGTGCGTTGACGAACTTCGTACCGCAGAACAGTCCGAGGCGGTCGTTCGATTTCCAGAGGACGTCGTTGCCGGAGAGTTCGGTTCGGGTTTCGTTGATGGATGCGGTCAGTTTGACGGAACCTTGTACGGAAGGTGCGGAGTCGGTCGTCGCGTCTTCCGAACATTGGGTAAAGGAGAGCAGCAGAGTCGCGGCTCCCAGAAATTGGACGAATCTTTTCATGACGGGAAACTTTTTTCGGTTACTCGTAAGATTCGTCTTCGAGCGGCGCGTTGGAGTTGGGTTCCGTGGCCGCGAATCCTTTTTCAATCGATACGGTTGCGATTGTCAACTCCGGGGCTTCGTAATTTCCCCCCCCCTGCTGAAACGGGGTTTTGTAATTAGTAGTCATGTGTGTAGAAATTAAAGTGTTGTATACAACTGCGAAGTTACTGAAAAAGTCGTTTCGTTCGCTCCGAATTTCGACTTTTTTCTTGTCGAATGCTTCGAAAACCGTACTGATTGTTAAAAATCTATGGGGATGAACGGGCTTCTCGGCCGAAAAACGAAAAAACCGGAAGCTGGAAGGCTTCCGGTTCGGTTGACGTCGGACGTCGGGAGTTACAGCTCCTCGATGTCCTTGTAGCTGCTGACGAGCAGCTGGTAGGTGATGAACCCGCCCGTGCGGGACGAGTATTTCGTGTAAATGGCCGTAATGTTCACCATGGCGTTGTCGGCGGGCAGCTCTTTGAGGGCGAACCGTGCATAGCCGCTGACGCGGACGACGTAGCTGCCCGATTCGAGCGACGTGGGCGTCGTCTCGTAGGTGAAGAGCGACGAGCCGTAGTACTTGGTGTTGTCGTAATTGTAGGCCCACGTGATCGGCAGCCCCTCGTCCTGATAGTACTTGTTGGTGTAGACGCCGTTGACGTTTTCCAGATAGTTGGGGTAGGTGTTGCTGTCGACGGTCGTATAGCTGCTGCGAAGCCCCTCGAAACGGATCAGACAGCCCAGCAGGTCGTCGTTGAGTACGGTCTTGTAGTTGTCCTTGTCGACGACCGTGACGTCGGCCTCCGTGATCGTGTCGAGTTCGCCGCGGTAGACATACTGCTGAACCATCTCCGTGGTGGGGATGTTCGAGTTGCCCGAAGCCGAGAAATCGTGCTCGCTTGGAGTGTCGTTGGGGAAGGTGCCGTCCGGTTCGAGCGCGGGCGCGGCACCCAGACTCAGCATATAGCGGTAACTGGCCAGCGAAAGCCCCTGCGCCTTGACGTAGACGATCTGTCCCAGCGGATAGTTGACGTAGTTGTCGTTCATGAGGCGCAGCTCGATGGCCTGTTCGCCGTCGTAGATGTAGAGCGACTTGTAGACGTTGCCCTCGGCGTCGGACGAGATGACCTTGCCCTTGATGACGACGTCGTCCTCGATCACCACGCGGCGGCCGAGACCGTTGGCGTCATGGCCCCATTTCTCGTAGAATTTCGCTTTCAGGTCCTTGATCGAAATGATCTCGGCGCCCGTCTCCGTGAAGTCCTTGTCCGTGTAGACCTTTGCCGGCGCCGGATTGTCGAAATCGTTGTAGCAACCGGCCAGAACGATTCCGACGGCGAGCGTCAGGGCTATTTTCAGGATGTTGTTCATAATTCTTGCTCTTTAATTCGTTTGTTTTCATGTGCCATTTCCCGCCTCGGCATATCCCGGACTTCGTTCGGCTCTGCGCTCGGTTTGACGAAATGGTCAGCCGTTAGAAACGGAAATAGACGTTCAGGTAATAGGTCGTCCCGAACATGTAGAAATATTTCGGATCGAACCGTTCGTAGGAGGTCACCAGACTGGTGTTCGACTCGTCGGCCTTGATCTTGTTCAGACGCATCTGCTCGTAGCCGCCCGTCTTGATATCCTGATTGTTGAGGATGTTCTTCACTTCGAGGCTGAAACCGAGCGTGTAGTTGCGCTTGATGTACCAGTTCTTGCCGAGGCTGGCGTTGAGTACGAAGGCCGAGTCGAATTTCTCCTGTGCGCGCATCGTGCGGATCATCTCGGCAGTCTCGGCGTTGGTCGCTCCGGCGCGCAGTACCTCGTCGGTGCGGAACAGCGGGTTCATCGACAGGTAGTTGTTGTCGTAGAAATTCAGGTCGGCCGATGCGAACCAGTTGTTGTCGCTGCGGTACGACAGGCCGACGTTGACGGCCGTCTGCGGCGTGCTCTCCACGCGCATGTCCTTCCAGTAGACGATGCTGCTGTCGACGTCCGAGAGGATTTTCGAACTGTTGTCGGCCAGCTGTACGAACGTGGGGTTCGAGTCGTAGGTGTACTGCCCGACGCTTACCGCCCCGTTCAGGCTGAGACCCATGTAGAGCGGAACGGTCATACCGAATTCCAGACCGAAGAACTTCTTGTCGATGCCGCTGATGGCGAAGTTGACGAACGTCGATTGCAGGTCGTCGTAGTAGGAGATGATGTCGGTCTGGTCGTGGATCATGGTGTAGTAACCCGACAGACGCGCCTTGATGCCGCGGTAGCTGAGGTTGTACGATGCGTCGACGCCCCAGATTTTCTCGGCTTTGAGACCCGGCGTCACCTCGTTGCGCGTACGCGGCGAGATGAAGGAGTTCTGGAACGTGGGGGCATTCTGCAACGCCACGGCATTGAATTCCACGGAATGTGCCGCCGAGAAGCGGTAGGCGAGGTTCAGTTTGGCCTGATAGGTGAAGTAGTCGAGCGCCTCGGAGTTGCCGAACGAGTTGGAGGGGTAGGTGCCCTTCATGTAGCGGCCGTCGCGCCACATCGTCACCTGGCCCACTTCGCCGCCGATCGTGCCGTCCAGTCCGGCGATGTTGAAGTTGTACATCGCCCATAGTTTGGCCTGACGGATGTTGGCGTAGTAGTCGTAACCGAACTTGTCGCCCTCCTCCACGCGGCGGGCGTGGCCGTGCTCGTAGTAGTAGTGGAGGTCGTTCTGCTTCTCTTCCTCACCCACGAAGTCGCGCTCGGCGAACTTGTCGATGTCCACCCAGTAGTCGCCGCCCAGCAGGTCTTTCACCTTGTCGTAGTATTCGGTGCGGTTCCAGCGGTAGAGGATGCCTGCGACGAGGCGCGAATTGTCGCGGAACGTGCGGGCGATCTGCGCCGTGAGGTTCAGGTCGAGCTGGTCGGTGTGGCGCTCCTCGATCATGTAGTTCGAGCGGTGTCCGGCGCCGTAGGTCCCTTCGTCGATCTCGCCGCGGTAGTTGGTGTCGTAGAGCCGGTCCCAGTTGATCTGACGGGTGTCGTAGCTCGTACGCCACAGCTCGGCGATCTGGGCCGCATTCGAGAACTGGTTGTTGGCCATGTAGTAGCTGGGCAGGTTGCGGTAGTAGTCGGGACGCGGGTCGGCACCGCCCTTCCACGTGAGGGCCGAGTAGCCGTTCGTACCGAAGCGGAACGAGGCCGCTGCGTCGATCTTCGTGCGGTCGTCGGGCGTGTTGGTGTAATTGACGACCATCAGCGGCTCGTGGTTGTTGCGCACGCGGGCGTTGCGTTTCTTGCCGTCCTGATAACCCCAGTTGGGATTGTAGTAGTTGTTGCCGACCAGGTCGTAGACCTCCTGCGTCGAAGCCTGCTGCGCGCCACGCTCGGTCGGAGCGCCGAGGATCGTGAACGTCAGCCGGTTGCGCTCGTTGAAGCGTTTCTCCACCGATCCGTAGTAGCCGAAGCAGTTGTAATAGATGCCGTTGACCCAGTCGTTGCCGCCCTGTCGCGTCGATACGGAGAAGGCATACGACCAGCCATTGTCGAGCAGACCGGAGGCGTAGGAGACCATCGCACGGAAACGGTACATCGAATTGCCGTTGACCAGGCTCACGCGCAGGCCCTTGCGGATCTGCGAGGCCGTGGCGTTGATGTTGGTCGTCCCGCCGATGCCGCCCAGTCCGTAGTCGGCGGCCTGCAAACCGGTGGTATTCTCCTGATTGCGCGTGGCGTCGTTCAGACCGCTCCACAGCGACCACGGCGTGTAGCCCGTCAGGGCGTCGTTGAGGCGGATGCCGTTGAAATAGACGTTGGTGTACTGCGAATCGTAACCGCGCAGGTTGAAACGCATCTCGCCGAACTTGTAGGAGGCGATGTTGTTGAAGACGTCTTTCGACGAGGAGAGCGACGAGGGCAGCGACTGCGTGTCGTTGGCCGTCTCGGTGTCGAACTCCGCGAAGATCGAGTCGTCGAACGCCTCGGTATAGACGGGTACCAGCGCGATCGAACGGACGTCTTTCGTGAGCTTGTCCACGCGAACCTTGATTTCGAGCGGTTCGTAGTCGTCGGCTTCGAACGTGAGGGTGTAGTCGCCCGAAGCCACGTCGTCGAACCGGAACCGCCCCTCGGCGTCGGAGGTCGCTTGTCGTTCGCCGGGGGTGAGGGTGATCTTCACCTGCTCGATGGCCGCGCGGTCGCCGCGAGAGACGACTTTTCCCTTGATGCCGCTGCCTTGTGCGAGGGCAGGGAGCGTCGCCATCGTCAGAAGCAATGTGAGTAAATGCTTTATTTTCATAATGAATCGATTTATTTGGCAATGTAGATGAATACCGGCAGGTGGTCCGAGAATCCGCCCTGGAAATTGTTGCCTACGAAGGTACGCAGCGGATAACCCTTATACTGCCCCTCCTGCTGGATGAGGTAGGAGGGTTTGAAGATATTGCCGTAGAATTTGGTCTTTTTGTACGGGTCCTTGACGAGTTTCAGTTTGCCGGCGGAACCGGTAGCGAGGTTCTCCGAAACGACGATATTGTCGAAGAGGTTCCATGCGTCGCGGTAGGCGAGCGTTCCCAGACCGGCTTTGAGCATGTCGGCGAAGGGCGTGTAGAAATCGCCCGGCTGCAACTCCTTGATCTTGGCCTTGGCGCCCAGATGGACTTCGACGCTCTCGTCGGTCGGATCGTCGTTGAAGTCGCCCATGGCCACGATCTTGGTGGCGGGGTTGACTTTGAGCACCGAGTCGGCGATCGCACGCATCTGTTCGGCCGCGGCGTTGCGCTTGAAGGCCGATGCCGCCTGCCCGCCCAGCCGCGAGGGCCAGTGCGCGACCATGAAGAGGAAGGGCTCGTCGTCGATCGTTCCCCACATCGTCACGATGCCGCGTGTGCGCCAGTTGGGCAGCGAGGCGATCCGCACGGGGATGTCGGCGCTGCCTTCGAGTTTGAAGACATCCGGACGGTAGAGGAACGCCACGTCCACGCCGCGCAGGTCGGGCGAGTCGTAGTGGCAGATCGCATAACGTGCCGGAAGGAGCTTGCGCGTCGATGCGATGTCTTCCAGGATCGAACGGTTCTCGATCTCCGAGACGCCGATCACCGCCGGATAGTTGCGGTCGATGGCGGCGATGTCGAACAACACGCGCTCCATGTTGCGGAGTTTCTTGTCGTACTTGGCCGTATTCCACCGCTTCGCACCGTCGGGAAGGAACTCTTCGTCGTTGGTTTCGGGGTCGTCGATGGTGTCGAAGAAGTTCTCCATGTTGTAGAACATGATCTTGTGGGGCTTCTGCGCGAAGCACATCACCATGACTGACGCCAGCACCGCTGTGATTATCAGTTTCTTTCTCATGATTCGAATTGTTGAATTTCATTCTTCGTTTTCTCGTCCCGGCATGGCTCGGACGGCGTCCGGCTCTGCGCTCGGCTTGTCGAAAACGCGGTTAAAATCCCCATTGTTCGGGGCTGTTCTGTGCCTTGACCGAGGCGTCGGCGTCGGGGAAGAAGGTAAATCCCGTCTCTTTCTCGATCTCCGCCACGCTGCGGCAAAGTTGCCTGCCGAGCTGCTGCCCGTTTTCGTTGGCGACCCAGAATCCGATGGCTTTCAGTTCCGAGGCCTTGCAGTCGGTGATCCGCTTGCCGGTCTCGCCGTCGCGCGTGCGCAACAGCACCTTGAAGTAGTTCGTGGGAACCGGACAGACGTTTCCGGCCTTGTCTTTCGTCGATTCGTCGAGGTTGGCGAAATAACATCCCGTGACGACGTAGAGCGTATCCGGGCAGACGTAACTGCGGACTTTCGCTTCGAGCGCTGCCCACATGTTCTGGTTGAACTGGCCGCGCTGCGGCGTCATGTTCGATGCGTAGAACGTCTGCTTGTTCATCTCCTCGACGGTCGTGCGGTCTTTCGACGGAATCTGGTGACCGCGGTTGTAGACGTTGCCGTTCTGATAACCGCCCAGCCAGAGTGCAGGCTGGTACTGCTGCGGAATCTTCGGATCGGGCGCCCATGCTTCGCTGCGATCCAGCGATCCGATGTACGAAGCGTGCAGCGGATAGGCCACCCAATGCGCCACGCGCAGTTTCTTGTCGAAGCAGAGCGAGTAGTTGCGCACGGTTTTCAGGTTCATCTTGGCATAGTGGGCCGCATAGATATAGTCTGTCTCCTCCTTGCCGGCAGGCAGCTCGGGCCACTGTTTCGGCGTGTCGTAGGGATTGTCGGTCGCATTGGGCGCCAGCTGCGTCAGCTCGAAGTCGTAGGGTGCCGAACCGTCGTCGAAAGCGATCGTGAAGGTCGCTATGCGGCTTTGCGCCGAGGCGTTGGCCTTGTAGTAGAAGAACAGCAGGTTCTCGCCGCTGTCGACCGTCCCTTGCCGCTGCCGCCCTGCGGCCGAAAAGTCGCGGGCGCTCAGCGAAAGCCAGTCGCCGCTGGTGATCGTAGCCGTGTAGTTCAGCTGTCCGCTGCCGGAGACCTCGACGATCACGCGCAGCGAAGCGGTCTCCTCGCCGCTTGCGATCTGGCCGCCGACGATCGACGACCGTTCCAGTTCGCACGACTCCACACGGGCTGTTGCCGCATCGCCGTCGCTGTCGCCGCAGGCGGCGAAAAATACTGCGACGGCCGCGACCGCGAGTCGGAGCCACTGTCGGAGGAGGTGTGTCTGCATAGTCATTCGAAACGGATAGGAATCGCCGGCGGCGTTACCCGCCGGCGATCGTTGTCAACTCAGTTTTTCTTGAAGAAGCAGAATCCTTTGCCGTAGGATGCTTGTACATAAGGGCGCAGGAACCGGCTCGATGCGCTGTTTGCGCACATCATATAGATGGCGGGGGAGTTGAATGCCTGTCCGTCTACCGTTCCCGATGCGCTCGTCGTGGCGATTACGCCACTGGCATCCTCCGTGAATGTCCAGGGCTGTGCCGGAGCATCGGCCAAAACGAGTCCCTGTTTGGGCTTTCCGTTGTCGATAATGCCCGTACCGATCAGGTATTTGTCGCCCTGCTTGATGTTGAATCCATCGGCTACGGCTTCGAACGTGAATTCGATAGCTGTATAATTACCGCTTGTCAGCGACAGTGTCTTTTTGGTTTCGTCATACGTGTAAGCGGCGGTGAATCCTTGACCGTAATCGGTGAATCCCGTAACCAGTTGAAGACCGTAAGTTCCGCCCGGCTCGCAGCCGATGAAACCCGTCATGCCGTTGACGAGCTCGGCCACTTTCGTGATCTTGTCGTAGGTATCGCCTGCTGGTTCCGAACCGCCGGCGGCAGCCTGCGTGACGGCGACGGTCTTCGCTGCGACTTTGGTCGCGCCGCCGTCGTTGGTCAGATAGACCGTGACCGTGGCGTTGCGTGCGCTGCCGGTGTTCTCGGTCGGGGTGACCGTGACGGTCGTGCCCGCTACCGATGCGGCGAAGTTGGCCGGGTCGGAGGACGAGGCGCCTACCGTGTAACCGTCGGCGTTGGCCACGGTGCAAGCGATCGTCTTGGCCTGATCCTTCGCCGCGAACGACAGCGAGGTCGGATTGACGCTCAGCGTGGGCTGCACGGGCGTGCTGCCGCCTCCCTCGCCGTAGAAGAGTTCGATCTTGGCGAACTGGCAATTGTTTTTCGTGACGGTGATGCGGTAGGAGGTGCCTGCTGTCGTACCGTTCAGTTCATAAGTTGCCGTGCCCTGTCCGACTACTTGCGACAGGCCGCCGGCGATGTCGGCGCCCGCCGTATCCGTGATGGAGGCTTCGCTGGAAGACGATGCGCCGCTGGCACCGGTCAGGATGACCTTCGAGAGCGCCTTGCCGCTGATGGCGGGCAGTTCGATGTAGGCACCGGCCTTGCCGATGTAGAAGGATTCGTATTCGGAACCGGCGTTGTAGTTGTTGTAGAACCAGTAGAACTTGCCGTCGGCGCTGGCCTTGATATGATAGGTGTAGCCGTCGATGGTATAGGTGCCCTCCGTTGCGGACGAGGAGTCGTCCTTGTCGTGGTAGGGGAATGCGGGTGTCGCCATGTCCTTTCCGCGCGAGAAATCGAGCACGATGTGCGCCGGATCCGCGGGTTCGGGATCCGTGCCGCCCTCGGCGAAGGCGGCTGCATCGGTCATGTTGCGCGGACAAAGCTGTACGGCGCCTTTATAGAGGGAGACATAACCGGTCAGATCGCCCGTTTTCGAAGCCGCGTATTGCTTGCCTGCGAATCCGGCGGCGTCCTGTGTCACGTAGACGGTCAGATCGGACGAACCGACCTTGAACGTGGTGGTACCCACAGCCCAATTACCGGCCGTTGCGGGCGAAGTGACGTTCTTGACCGTGACGAGCATGCCCTGATAATCGATCAGATTGTCGATCGATGTGAGCGGGACAGGGGTGAGTTGCGCCTTGCCGATTACTTCGGCCGTCAGCCACGTGGCTGCATCGCTCGATTCGCAGGTTACCTCGTAGCAGTTCGAGAAATTAGCCACTTTGGCCAATCCTTTCACAAGCGTGAAACGAACCTTGTCGCCCGACTTGAACGGGAATGCGGGATCTTTGGGATTGGTGTATTGGCCGCTGCTGAACAGCAGGATACCGTTCTTGGCTTGTGTCGCGCCTTCGGTCATTACCATCAGGTTATTGGCCGAAACATTGCCGCCGTCGACGTCGGTTACGACGACCGCTTCGAGCGTGCGATTGTTTTCGGCGTCGATCACGAGCTTGTCCTTGCCCGTAACCGTTTCGGCGAGCCGGTAGAGTTCGTTCACCGTGATCGCTTCGCCCGGCGTGGGTTCGGGTTCTTCGCTGCCTTCGCCCAGATCGACTTCGGTGCCGCCTTCGCCTTCGGCGAGCGTCACGTCGTCGATAGCGAATACCGATGCTTCATCGACTGCATATTTCACGTAGAGATAGGCCGCTTTGTTTTTCAGCTTGAATTTCGAGGTGGCGAATACCCAGAACTCGTCGGCCTGTGCATAGGTGTACTCGACTGTCGTCCAGCTGGTGCCGTCGGCACTCAGAGCGAGGTGGAATTTCTCCGGTTTGAACTCGTTGTCGTAGAGACCGGCATCATAGTCGATCGTTTTCGAATATTGTGCACCGAAGGTGAGTTGCAGATCCTGTGCTCCGTCGAGTTTGATCTTGTTGATGATTAAGGCGGGATTGTTCGTTCCGAAGAACGCTTTGTTCTTGCCCGAAGCACCGTCGTAGCCGGCGCTGAGTTTTCCGCTGGTGCGGATCGACATATTGCCCTCGCCGGTGTAGGAGACTTCGCCTGCACCCGAACCGGTTTTCGCCCAGCCCGTATAGTCGGCGATAAGCGGTTTGTCCGATACGTCGGCCGTACCGAAGGATTCATAGTAGATCGCGTCGCCCGGCGTCGGGTCGGGATCCGTACCCCCCCCCTGATCCGTGCTTAGAGCCGCGATATCGGCCTTTTTGGTCGGGATGAGCTGTGCGTTTTCGCGATAGGTTTCGGCCACGCCGTAGATCGTGCCGGTCTTGTCGGCCACGTACATGTCGGCGAATCCGGTGGCGAACTGCGCCTTGTTCATGTAGACGGTCAGTGTCTTGCCCGAAGCGTCGTTGAGCGTTACCGACTGGCTTTCGGTTGCCGTCCACGGCTTGCCGACGAACGACTGGGCGGGCGTCATGTTGTTCAGTTTCACGTACTGCGCCTGATAGTCGCCCGTATTGAATTTTTCGACCGAAAGCGACGGAACGACCAGCTCGACCTCTTCGTCGCCTACGGTGACGACGACGTCGGTCAGCTGGCGCACGTTGTTGAATGCGTAGTATTTCGCGTTTTCGAGATTGAGCGTGACCTTACGGCCTGCGGGATACTTCGTTACGGGGTCGTTGGCCATGGCGAAATCGGCACCGTAGAGAACGATGGCCGACCGTTCGAGGCCGTTGTTGTCGCCCACGTAGAGTTTGCGGTTGTTGTTGCCCGCCGCGTCGTTGGCCAGGATGACCGCCTCGATCGTCGACTCGCTGTATTGGAGCGGCATGGCCTTGTCCGAGCCGACGGCGCCGCTCAGGTCGCTGTTGCCCAGAATGTACTCGACCAGTTTGCCGACGGCGCCGACCGTCGGGGGAACGTAGTTGCCCTGCGTGACGGTCAGGTATTTCCGGTAGAGTTCGCCGTAGCTGTTGCTCAGCGTGAAAATCAGACGGCCCATGTGGGGCTGAGCCGATTCGCCGACGGTGATCTTGACCGTACCGTCGCCGTTGTAGATGCCCTCGGAGACCTCGTTGCCGGAGACTTTGAAATACATCCACTCCTTTTGGGTCTCTTCGTCCTCGTAGGCGACCGTCCATTGACGGTTGCTCCTCACCGTAACGGTCGCGTCTTCGGTAGCCGTTCCGGTGAAGGCGACGGCCTCCTCCGATAGTTCCAGCGTGGGAGCCTGTTTGTCGACATCGTCGTCCACACATGCCGTGAACGCCCCGGCGGCGATCGCCAGCATCGTGTAAAACGATGTTTTCCAAATGTTTAATTGCTTCATAATGAATTTGAATTAAGTGTGAATATGATTTTATGGCTTTTCGTATCCGTTTTATAAAGTGGATTTTCAATCAAAGTTATGGTCTTTTATCGGAATAACCAATTAAAAATCGATATATTTTTAGCTGAAAGTATGAAAAAGTGTAATGTTTTTTGGCTCTTTCCGGACGGATTTTTCTTTTCAGGCGGAAACAAAGCGGATGCCGACCCGTCGGGAAAGGGGTCGGCATCGCAGACGGTCGTATATTTTCTTAGCGGATGCGGTCCATCGAACGGATCATCAGTTCGTCCCGGAAAATGGCACGGACGGCCAGATAGGTGAAGATCATGGCGATGAGCGGCAGCACCAGTGGCAGTTTGACGCTCTGGGCGTGGAATTCGAACGAAGAGAAGAGGCGGTAGCTGAGAAAATAGTAGATGCCCATTACGATCTGTGCGCCCAGCAGCAGGATCATCTCCACCACGCCGAGCCGGAATTGCAGCATACGGCGCTTGAACAGGAAGATCGTCGTCAGCGGCAGCACCAACGCCAATGCCAGCAGGATGCCCATGTAGAGGGTCGATTGCACGGTTTCGCCGTCCGCCGTCCGCAGTCCGAAGGCGTAAAGGCGGAACTCTTCGCCGCCGCTGGCGAACGAGGCCAGGGGCAGGAACGCGGCGCAGGCTACCAGTCCTGCGGCCAGAAGCAGATAGAGTGTCTGAATACGTTGTATCATAATCGTCTGTTTGTCAGATATTCTTGTCGATCAGGTATTTGTTGCGGTCGGAGGCGTTGCGGTCGATCAGCTCGCCCAGGAAACCGGCCAGGAAAAACTGCACGCCGAGGATGACCAGAAGCATCGAAAGATAGAAGAGCGGCTGCTCAGTGACGGCCCGCAGCGGCAGGCCGTGCGCCTGCTTGTAGAGCTTGGCGGCGATGATCCAGATCGTCGAGCAGCCGCCCAGCAGGAACATGAGCGTTCCCAACCCGCCGAAAAAGTACATCGGCGACCGGCCGAAATGCGAAAGGAACGAGACCGTAATCAGGTCCAGGTAACCCTTGACCATGCGTTCCATGCCGAACTTCGAGGAGCCGTATTTGCGCGCCCTGTGGCAGACTACCTTCTCGCCGATGCGGCGGAATCCGGCCTCCTTGGCCAGGATCGGGATGTAGCGGTGCATCTCGCCGTAGACTTCGATCGACTTGACCACCTTGCGGCGGTAGGCTTTCAGTCCGCAGTTGAAGTCGTGGAGTTTGATGCCCGATACGGTGCGCGCCGTCCAGTTGAAGAATTTGCTGGGCCAGCGTTTGCCGATCGGGTCGTGACGTTTGAGTTTCCATCCCGAAACCATGTCGTAGCCCTCTTCGAGGATCATGCGGCGCATGTCGGGAATTTCGTCGGGCGAGTCCTGCAAGTCGGCGTCCATCGTGAAGACCACGTCGCCTTCGGCGGCAGCGAATCCGCAGTAGAGTGCGGCCGACTTGCCGTAGTTGCGGGCGAACCCGATCGCCCGCAGGGCGGGATAGTGTTCTTTGAGGCGTTCGAGCGTCTCCCACGAGCCGT
>CEBV01029039.1_pt1 | contig 21206 bp, 13 predicted proteins | sample 554741 | NCBI WGS metagenome assembly CEBV01 (sample SAMEA3182070, study PRJEB8094) | gut metagenome | biome: human; feature: gut; material: Stool; isolation source: human stools | place: Canada | collected 2011-11-22 | reverse complement strand
AAATCCGGCTGTGGTTCATTTTTCATAATTCGCTTAAAAGCGGACTTCCTGTTTTCAGGGAGCCCGCTTTTTTGTTTTGAATTTCCAGTGCATTGCACTGTTTTTAATAGATGTCCGAACAGCTAACTTCAATTAGTCTGTACAATAAATCACAATCCATATTGGAAAGGAAGGTAATCTTATGATTATCAACAATGTTAAGTATCTCACCCTGTCGGAATACTGCGAAGCAGTGAATGCTGAACGCAGCAAGAGTGGTCTCAAGGCGATTTCTGAGGAAGCGGTCCGCACTAAGGTCGCTCGCCATCAGATTCCTGCCGAGAAAATCGGCTGTCGGTGGATGGTAGTCTCTGGTACTCCGTGGCCCGAGAAAACCGTTCGCTAACCGATTCCCGTATCCAAATCACAACCCAAACAAGAAAGGACAATATCATGAAAAACTTCAAAATCAACTCCGAAAACATAACCAAGATTGCTGCACGTATTGTCGTTGCAGTCGGTATCGTCGTTCTGGCTTTTGTCGCGTTCAAACTCGCGGCATTTCTCCTGACCAAAATTCTGTTCCCTTTGCTGGGCGGTCTGGTTCAGCTGGCCTTTGAGGCTTCCAGCTGGATTATCCTGTTGTTCCTCGTCAGCCGTACCCGTACGTTCCAGAAAGCGTACAATGCGGTCCGTGGAAAGCACGAGGACAAAAATAAGGAAGGCAAGGAAAAATAACAGCACAGCCTTTGTACGGCACGGCTCATCTGCTTAAAGCGGGTGGGCCGTTTTTTTACAACCCCTGCGCCGGGAAAGCCCACTCCGTAAGGGGTGGGAGTGCGTCAATGGCACTCGAATACGCGAAAGGCAGTCTCTCAGACGCCAAGGCCACACAGGTGACATCGGAACGGGAATCCGATACACAGAAAAGCTCGAATGAAAAGCAACAGTGATTCATGTGCTTTTGCTGCTTGCACATCTGTGCGGTTCAGATACAATTAAAAATGTAGCATGGATACCATCTCATTTTCATTTTATTAACACTCATGCGCTCGGTTGCTACACCGGGCGTTTTTTTGATATAAAGGAGGATTTTTTATGTCATTTTATTACAAACCAGAATGGTGCTTGTATGCCGCCGTCGAAGTGGAACGGAATCAGGCTGCAAAAAAGCGCTTTGTCGATGAGTATGAAAGCAATATTTGCTACCGTAAAGAAGCAAAAAAGCTGCTGGAAGGGAAAATAGCAGGATTGACCGAGGTTGGGCCTTCGCATCGTGCCGACACAGTGAAGACAGCCGCCGTTATGAGCTATTTACTATTCAGCGAAAAGAAGCCGAAATGGACGAAACTTGTTCTGCTGTTGGGGCGGGATTTTTCCTACATGCCCCGAATGGTAAGCGCAATGTATGCAGGGACAAGGGCCGCGTATGATTTCACCGATGAAATCAACAAGCCTGAGAATGTGGCAAAACGCTACCTGTTTTTTCTGTATGCGTACGCCAGCCCAGAAAGCCAGCTTTCCCAGAACAAGGATGTCTATGATATCTGGACCGGAAATTTGTCAGAGGATTCCTTTGACGACGATGAAAGCCTTATCCAGAAAGAGCTCTTTGCCAAGCTCGGTGTTGGCGTGCAGAAAACGATTCGTGACCTTCAGAACAGAGCGGTTGCCGATATGAATAAAGCGGCAATCGATGTGAAGGTGGACGATAGTAAAACTGTCTCCAAAACTGAGTTCAGTGACTCGGATTACTCCATCATGTGTGATGGATATGCTATCTGTGAAGGCGCAATGTATCAGGCAGGCGTTAGTTTCAAACCTGTAGCAAACAGACCTCTGACAAAACAGGAGTTCCGTGAAATGCAGGCAAATCTTGCAGAAGATGTTCAGCTTGTCCGCAAAGAGGACGATGACAGCTTTTGCTTTGGCAAGTTGGAAGCCCTTGTCATGGATGGGCTTATCACCGTTGATGACAAGAAGAACATGCTGGTTTCTGAAGAGGTTGCCCCGCAAACTCTCAGACTTATCAATCTCTATAATCTGATGCTCCCGATTTACGCATCAGTCTACAATCTGGCAGATGCTTACGCTGATGAAATCCGCAGAACTGTCTCTCGCGAACTGTTCGGACAGGATGATGGCTCTTCGGATGAAATGCTCGTTAAGCAGATTGACGCTCTGAACAAAAAACTGGAAGAAGCGGAGTCTTGTGTAGAACGAGCTGAAAGCAAAGCCGCTGATGCAGATAAGCTGCTGCAGCAGAGCAAGAAGCGCGAAAACGCTCTGACATCCAAGCTGGAAACGGCGTATGCGGAGATTGACGAACTGATGCAGCTGGTTCCGGAAAAGTCAGAGGATGATTTGCCTGACGAACAGGAGGTTCTTGAGGAAGAAACTTTGCAGCCTGATGATGAACCCGATGTCGATTACGGGAAAAAGTTGGACGAATTGCTTCAGAAATATTCGGTCGCTGTCGTTGGCGGCAATCAAAATCTGATGAAACGATTCCAGGTCCTTCATCCTGACGCCATCTATGTGAGTAAAGACATGGTCGCATCCTGTGACCAGATGATTCACGCTGCAGACCTGGTGCTCTGCAAGGTGGATTCCATGTCCCATGCGCTGTACAATAAGTGCAAAATGACATGCCATCGTTATAATGTGCAGATTAACTATCTGCCGAATGTCACATCCTGCACACGCCTTGAAAAATGCATGTGTGAGATGATTGAGGCGCTATCCGCTTGACGGATTGTGCGGCACGAATAAAATAGTAGATGTACGATGGATAACATTGAACGGCTTCATTCGTTTGATACCCGTCGCACAATTTACATTCTGCTGATATAGGCAGCCATCCTTAACCGGGTGGCTGCCTATTTTTATCGGCATATCTAAAAGAAAGGAGTTTTATCAATGAGTAAAGAAAAAAACCAAAACAAAAGCCTGACAAATTATGAAGAGCAAAATCGACAGCTTGTCAACGCTCTCTACGAACAAAAACTCGTAAAGCCAACCTGCAGCGATTGCGAAGATTATTTTAGTGCAATGGCCGCAATCTTGACGAAGCGCGGATTCGAGCAGGAAGCTTTCGAACGAGAACTTCACAAATACGATGAGAAGATGAAAGAAAGCCTTGAGGATAGTGCCAACCCATATTTTTTATGGCTTGTGCATAATTGTCAGGCGACTTGGCTATCTACGCCGGTCGATGTTGCAACGCCCGGAAGTGAGGATTACGATACATGGTCTTATTATATGTACAGTAATGACGTAAAGGCGTACCTTATCACGGTAAACGAAAAAATTGAAAAGGTGGCATATCCGAAATGTTTGGAGGTGCTGCGAAAAAAATAAAGGGGTAAGTAAAATTGGATAACACAAGTGTTGTTACGCTAAATAAGTGTAACGTAAAGCGTGTGCTGAAGGCCGTGCCAACAAGCACGAATTACGCATTTTGTATTTTTACAACGTGCGTAAAAGGGCAGGAGGATATGTTCCCCCCCGAGGTGCGCAGATACGGCGGGATGACGGCAGAATTCAAAGCTACATCTCAGCACATTCCCGTTGAACTATTAAAGAAGATTTCTTTCCGTCTGGAAGGGCACTGGACAACGGATTCCAAAGAGGAAAACGAGAAAATCTTCGTTGCGGAGAAGGCAACTGAGATTTTGCCCGAAACCGAAAGCGAGGTTTGCAAGTTCCTGATGCGGAATTGCAGCAGCCTGGGAAAGACGATGGCAAACCATATTGTTGAACGTTTTGGGATGAACACATTGGACGTTTGCGCTCATCATTGCAAACAGCTGTTTGACATTCCAAGAATCGATGACAAGGTCATTGCCAAACTCAACGATGCCTGCTTGTCCGCTCTGGTCCGCGCAGATGTTCTTAAACTTCTGCAAGGCGTAGACGTTTCACCATCCGCTATCAACACATTGGTTGAGACGTACGGAAATGAAACGATTCACGTTCTGGAAAACAATCCCTATAAGCCCGTCCCGATTTTGGGCTTTGCGGTGATGGACCAGATTGCGCTGGCAATGGGCGAGCCGGTAGATTCCGAGCGCCGCATGACCTGCGCGACAATCGAAGCATTACATATCGCCTGCCAAAAGACAGGAAGTATGTGTGCGGAAGAGAGCGCTATCTTAGCTCGGATGGCCGCGCTCACTCCACAGGTGAGTGCAGAACGTCAAAAAGAATCGCTTGATGATGTTGCCAAGGTATATGCGATTGTCAAGCAGGGCAAATACTACTACGATAAAGACGATTTCCTGGCAGAGCGTAAAATGTCAGCTAAAATCGTTGAGCTTGCCAGTGCTGAGCCGGTGAAGGAACGTGAGATTGAGGAAGCGTTCATCAAGTGGCAGAAAGAGAATGCAATCGTTCTCTCTCCGCGACAGGCTGAAGCTGTTCGAAACCTGAAGTACCGTATTTCTATCGTCACTGGTGGCCCCGGTACAGGCAAGACTACTTGTCTGCGGGCTATTATGGATGTGTATCATATGGTATGGCCGGAGGAACATATTCTATTGATGGCTCCAACAGGCTTGGCTGCCAAGCGTATGGCAGAAAGCACCGGTATGAACTCATCCACGATTCATAAGGCTTGCGGCTTGGTTCCGGCAAATAATCCGAGCGGATTCACAGCGCAAGGAGACTGCACCATCTGCGGTTTCATTGGCATTGATGAAATGAGTATGGTCGGTGAACACCTATTCGCTTATGCAATCGACGCTGTTTTGAGCAGCCCATCCACCAGAATTGTGCTGCTTGGCGATACGGACCAGCTGGCTCCGGTAGCTCGCGGTGATGTTCTGCGCGATTTGATTAAGTGCAGAGTGATTAAAACCGTCCGCCTTGATGTCAACTATCGACAGGGGAGTACCTCAACAATTACGGACGCTTCCATCAAAATTCGTGAGAATCGCGCTTATACCGGAAACACCCGAAATCTTGTGTTTGATGATGAATTTCGCTTCGTTCCGGTTACTGATAAGGACAAGGAAAAAGAAGCGAATGAAATCATGAATCATATCGTTGAGGAATATCTGAATGGCGTATCCAAATACGGTATGGAAGGAACGATTGTTCTGACTCCTACGCATTATGATAAAGGCACGCCGAGTGGATATCTTTGCAAGAACCGTGTCAACGCTGCAATTCAGGCGATTGTGAACCCTAAAACGGATGATAAGCTCTGTGTTGAAATGGGCAAGCAACTGTTTATGGTTGGCGACCGAATCATTCAGCGAAAGAACACCGAGCAGGTCATTAACGGTGACTTGGGAACGATTCAATCGATTGCCCAGTTGGAAAGCGATGTTGCCGTTGAAATCTATTTTGATTCGAAAGGAGAAACCTTAGTTTATAATAATGAAGATATGAAAAATATAGAGCTTGCGTATGCTATTACCGTACATAGCTCTCAGGGATGCGAATTTCCTTGCTGCATTATCCCTGTGAGTATGACATACGGGGTTATGCTGACAAAGCCTTTGTATTATACCGGTATTACGCGTGCTAAAAAGAAGTTGGTGATGATTGGTGACGAGGAAGCGCTAAAATATGCACTTCAAAATTCTCGTAAGCAGACCCGCAAGTCCTTGCTTGGCCCGCGCATTATCACAAAACTGAAAAAAGCAGAATCATAAAGCATAGCGGGAGTTCCTTTTTAACAGGAATTTCCGCTATTTTTTGTTTGTGCGAATAATACTTCAAATAAACGAATGCATGATTGTTGCACGCCTTTGCGAGGTGCAGATAATAGATATTGTAGAGTTAAAGGGTTGAACAATCAGTTCACGAAGGCTCTACTACGATGATAATCGAAGGAAGGAGGTAGTTCGAAATGAATATGAAAAACAGCTTGCAGAAACGCACCCCGGTGCAGAACCTCCAGATGGCTGTAGGTACTGCTTGCGCAATGGGTACTGCTGCCATGATGAGCACGGTTATGGCTTATGCAGACGTTAGCACTGCCATTGACAAGGTGTTCAACGTAGGTAACCAGGTCAGCAACTCGATTGCTAAAGGCTTGACCAACGTTGTTGTTCCTATCGGCATCGCAGTATTCCTGTATCTGTTGGTGCGTATGCTGTTGGCCAGCGACCCGAAGGACGTTCAGACCTATAAGAAACGCCTTATCGTGGTTGCCATCATCGTCGTGGCTGCTGTTGCAGTGCCCGGCTTGATGAAGGTTGCTAATGAACTCGGTGGCCAGATTAACAGCGAGCTCGGCGGCAATAACATTGGCGGCTAATAATCGCTTTACGGCCAAAAAGACTCGTCCGAGTAATCGGGCGAGTTCTTTTTTTATCGAAAGAAGGTGAGCAATATTAACGTTCTTATTAAATGTAGACCTGAAAAAGAGAAGAAAGCCGTAAAGCGCTCCATGGCAGCTGTTATTCTTGCATTTGCAATGACTGGATGTATCGCACTCGCTGCGGTGTCTGACCTTGTCAGCAACTTTCTCAGCCTGGTCGTTATGGTCATCGCTCGTATCATCTTGCAGTTTTGTGACCTTATTATGAATCCGCTGCTTGAAATTACACAGATGACAACAGAAGAAATTGCTGATTATATTCCTGGCTTTGCAATGAGCGGGGACGGCATTGGAGGCTATTTTTCACAAGCCATAATGGTGATTTCAACAACAATCGCCGGAGCATTGATTGCCGTTCGTGTCATCTCATATTTGATGGAAGTTGCGGACGGTGCAAGGACCGAAAGTGTAGCAAAACTAATTTGGAATGCTGTCTTTGGTATGGTCCTTACTATCACGGGCAGTCACTTTCTCCAGCTAATGTTCGACGAAATCATTTCGCCTTTGACGAAAGCGTTAAGTGAAGGCGTTTCGGGCGGCGGACTAGGCGATTTTTCATTTGAAAAGTCGGGCATGACTATTATTGGCTTGGCCGATTCCGGAGACGTGACAGGAACAATAACTGCGTGGATGGGCGGATTTTCGATTGTTGAAGGCGCTTCTCTTATTGTCAGTGTTGTGTTTTTATTTTTGATTTGGTGGAACCTGATTAAGCTGGTTCTGGAATGTGCGGAACGATATATCATTTGTGTTTTCACCATTTTGCTTTCGCCTCTGGCATTTGCTACGGCAACAAACGAAAGAACAAAAAACACGGCAGTCAACTGGATGCAGATGTTCTGGTCTCAATGCGTTTTGCTGATTCTGAACATCTGGGTCGTTGGTATTGCGCGAACGGCATTAAATGCCGGGTTGATAGGTGCATCGGTTGAGAGTGTTGTGAAATGGGGCCTTGTCACATATGCATACCTCAAAATCGCGCAAAAGTTGGACGATATGCTTTCAAAAGCCGGGTTCCGAATTACAAGCACAACGGGTCTTGACCCGATGAGCGAAGCGTCTGGCGCTTTTCGAATTCTTGCGGGCGGCGCACATGATGCTCTTAATTTGGCAGGCACCATTGCTGGCCATGGTCGTGCCGCCGCAGACGCAGTTGGTAATGTCGTAGGCGGTGCGGGCAGCAATAGCAAGCCAATTGCCGCAAGCGTGACAACAGCTGCTGGGGCGAATGGCGCGGCAACTGGAGCTGCAAGCAATTTGGACAAATACGGCAAGGTCAGTTTTGGCGATAAAGAAAAGGCCGACCGCTTTGTGCGTAGTACGAATGCTGAACGCAGCGACATGTATAATAATCCTGGTGAAACCTTTAATTCCAATTCGAATCGTCAGGCCATGGCGAACGCTCTGGATGAACTTGGATTCGATGGCGGCAAGGTGTCTCAGGGTACGGTTGAAGACTTGGCTCCTGATAACGCCATTAAGGGCGCTGTCAATGGCAAGGTCACTTACCGCGATGAGAATGGCAGGATTACAGGCGTTTCCGGATTCCGTTATTCGAGTGATGAATCTGGCACGACTGCAACCAAGACTTCTGACCTGGCTATCAGTCCGGATGGGCAAAGCGCAATTCTTACTACGGATAAAGGCAAGTTCCGTCTTGAAAATACCGGACGCACTGCGGCAAATGGCTCTCAGGAATGGACCGCTACTCGCATGACGGACGGGAAGGGGAGAAGTCTTGGCGACGTTATTCCGGATACAAAGAACTCCACATCTTTCAGCGTCCCCGCTGGTCAGCTGAACAAGTATGGTGCAGATGGCGCGGCCGCAATTGCCGCAAGGTCCGCGATGGAAGGCAAAAACCTGGATTACCTTACTCGTGTTACTGATTCCGCGCTTAATAAGCACGACCAGGAGCAGGCAGCCGCTGTCACCCGAGACGCCAAACAGGCCGAGGCACAAAAGCAGTTTGATTCTGCTAAAGAAAATTACGCCGGGCGGTTCCAGATGTCCAACGAGCAGCGTGCCGCAGAAATGCGCAACCCGGATTCTGCTGTTGATTACAATTCTCAGGAATCTTTGGCTGCTATGCAGGACACGCTTGCAAATGCTGACCCTGAGCTGGCAGAGCAGTTTACTAAAGGTGCGAAAGTCACCGGTATTGACATGGCCATGGGCCGTGACGATATGCCTGATGGTGCTTTGACTGTTACGGTCAGCGATGGTAACACTACCGATACTTACATGGTATCGAACCCGAAGGGCAGCCTGACAGACGAAGAAGCTGCCCAGGTTATTGCATCTGGACAGTTGCCGAAGGGTACTGCTGAAGGCACTGGTGCCTCTGAAAACGTTACTGGCGATGCCGGTAACGCGACCATGGTTGATGGTGATGCAACCGCTAAGGAAACTGATGCAACCGCACCCGACGAAAATGGCCAGATTGCATACAACTCTTTGGCTGACGATGATTCCGGACAGGAAGTTACTGGTGCCGAGGTCGGCGATACGGTTGGCATGACACCGGAGGCTTTCGAGGCCACACATACGCCCGTGGCCGCAATGGATGAACCAGAACCTGAAGCCACTTCTTTCTGGGGACGTGTTGCATCGGTGTTCTCTGGTCGCCATGGCAATAACGAAAGTTCTGAACCTGGCGTTGTGAATCCCGATACCGTAGCACAGGGTAGAACTACAGACGCTGTGCCTACTGGCAGCGGCGTACCGACACCGCAGACGGCTACGGCAACTACTACTGCTACAGGAGCAACTGGCTCTGCAAATGCTGCTAATACTGCAAACGGTACGACAATCAATGCTAATAGCAGCGCTGGTGCTACGGCTGCTGGCGGTACGGCTTCTCGCCCCGTTGGTGCAAACAACGTAAATGTGGTTAATCCCGATGCCGTTGCAAACGGTTCTGGCTCTACAAGGGCTGCTTCTACACCGGCAGGCGCACCTACCGCGAATGGTACGGCTGACAGTAAACCGATTAACGCTGCAAATGTAACCGTTACGGGAGCATCTGCACCTGGCAACGCATCTGGTACAAGTACGAACGTGCCGCAAGCAAAGTCTGGCAATGGCACGCCTACAAACGCAACCGTTGAGGGTTCCGCAACGCCTCTGGTACACGAGGGCAATGCACCTATCAGCGGTGGTGGTACTGCCACAAACAAGGGCGCTGGTCCTGCTATTACGCCCACGCCTGAAGCTGCACCTGCGGGCAAGAATGGCGCTGCTCCTGAACAGGGAATTAGCACCGTTCCTGCTGGCGGCAATGGAGCTGCTCCCGCGACTACACCTACGTCTGAAACTGCACCTACAGCAAAGGGTCAGGGCAATGTCCCGTCTGCAAATGTCAATACTGTTGGTGAAGACAATACTGCTCCTGCTGGCACTGCCGGTACTACAGCAACGAAGGCAGCCGCACCTGTACTCAGCAATGCTGGTACATTGCCCACTGAACCTACCACTTCTGGCAGTGAAACTGCTGTCGCTCCTGGCACTCAGGCACAGAATGTATCCGCTAAACCTGCTTCGGGTTCTGAGCCTCAGAGCGAGAGCGAAATCTCTGCTGGTGGCAACGGCGCGGCTGGAGAAGGTAATACAGTCGTTATTGCTTCTCCCGCTCAGGGTGGTAATGTACCTCAGACTAAGGATGCAGCTCCTTCTGGACATGTCGAAATGGAAACGTCTGCTGACAGCAGCGTGACTTCCACTGTTACTCAGTCTGCTGGTAAAGATAGCATCACCGATGGCGGTGCAGCTCAAACCGAGACTGTTGTGGATGGCGTTGGTGTTTCCGGCGAAAGCTCCGTTGGGCCTGCGATGCGGTCTGCTACTGACAAGACCGTCAACGAAGAAGGCACCGCACCTGCAACTACACCGGTAAGCTCCGACAGCAGCGATTTCGCAGCAAATGATTCTACCGTTTCCGTCGAGTCTCCCGCTGGTAGTGCTCCCGGCGAAGAATTTGCTGGTCCTGCAGAGCAGACTACGAGTTACGGTTCTGCTGATGCGGAATTCGGCGGCTCGAATACGCCTTCCGACATCGGCGTCGTCAATGAAAACGCTGGCTCTACTGGCTCCGAAACTCAGCTCATGGATGACGGTTCTGATGCAGTCCAGACCCATGCACCTGCACAATTCGAGAGTGCAACCGGTGCCGCTGTCAATGACAGTGTAACTGGTGATGCTTCTGCTGATTACGCTGAGCCCCCGGCTGACGCTGGCAGTGGTGCTATTACTGAGAACTCTGGGTCTACTGATTCCGAGACCCAGTTCGCGAATGACAGCTCTGCTGCGGTTCAGACTCATACACCCGCTAGTCAGGCTGACAATGCTGCTACAAATGACAATGTGTCCGATGACGCTTCTGTCGATTACGCTGAACCTCCTGCTAACGCAGATAACGCTTCTGGCGGCAGTACTGCTCCTGTTGTACAACATGCGGACAATGAACCGGCTGTCGGAGAATCCGATGATTCGGATACATCTTCTGGCTATGTCGGCGGCACTGAGAATGTTGGCTCTGCTGGTGTGGATGCTTCGCCCATGGATGGTGACTCTGCTACAGTGGAAACTCAGGCACCTGCAAGTTACGCTGCTAGAACGGTCGATACTGATGACGAAGCGGCAGGCAATGCTGGCTCTGACTATGCTGAACCTCCTGCTGACGCTGGCGGCGCTTCCAATGATGTTGCTGCACCCTCCGCACAACGTACTGACAGCGACGGTGTTTCCGGTGAAGGCAATACGGGCTTCGCTGGAGGTAATGGCGGTGGCGACAATCACAGCTCCGATGAAGAGACTGCACCCACTGCCCAAGGCGTAAAGGCTCCCGCCGATGAAGATGATTCTGGTATCGGTGAACCCCCTGCAAAGGGAGAAAGCTCTTCCAACGTTGGTGCTGTTGCTGGTCATGCGGCACCTTCTGCTGACGGTGATGGCGATGATTTCGACGATAACGATGTCGGCTCTGCCTCGTTTGGCGGCAGCAACGGTAGCTCTCACGACGAGAATCCCGGCTCCGATGCTTCTTCGGGCAGCGGAGAGGAAACTTCCAATGACGATGCTACTGCTCCCACAGTTCAGCATCAGAATGTTGGCGATAATTCTCACGACGATAACGGCGGTACTGCCGTAAGCGCACCTTCCGCACCTGCGCCTGAAATTCAAGGTGGTGGTGCAGTGAGCTCCGAAAGTGCTGGCTCCGACAATGATGGCTCTGCTGGTCAGACCGCGCCAGCCGCCTCTGTTACTGAAAATACTGCTCCTGCAAAGGCAACCCCCAAGACGACGGCAGAAGCATCCAGAACGGAAGATAATCCCGCCCCTGCCGCACAAAACTTCAATCAGGGCGGTGTTGGCGAAGATACTGGTGACTCTGGTGATGCCGATGGCTCCGCAGCTCGTAAACAGCCTACCGAAAAACCTCCTGTGGATGGAACTCAGTTCTATGCTGATACATCTCGCAGTAATTCCTTTACCGAAGCCGGTACATCGGGAGCTTCTAATGGACCTGAAATCAGGCCCTTGAGTCATTTGTCTATCAAAGCATTCAATGATACGAATGGTTTTGTTGAGAGTGATGGCATTGGCCGTATTCAGGTCACCCGCGTTAGTGCAGACCCCGATACAGGCATTACACAGTGGCGTATCATGCAAAAGCTTGATGCTGATGGCAACGTTCCTGAGACCCCGGATGTGATGAACATCGAACGGAGTGCTAAGTACAACAAGCAGACCCGCCGGTATGAGCCCGAAACGTTTGAAAGCATTGCCCGCCAGCTTGGCAAGGTGGATGACTACGAGAGCGTTGGGCCCGATACGGATGAGTCTTATAAACGGCGCAGCCAAAACCCCAAACAGATTAAACCCCAGTCCAATGTCCGTTCTGATGTCCAGCCTCAACAGAAAAACGCTTATGAAGGGAAATCGTTCCGTGAACGCAACACCCGCAATGAGCGCAATGAGCGGAACAACAGGTTCCAGCAGATGATGCAGGGGAATAAGAGCCATAACGGTTCTAAAAGCAAAAAGGATAAGCCGTCCAAGTAATTCTTAGACGATACCCTTTTCCCGACTTTCGAGAGAAAGCCGGGTGTCTCACGAAAAAGCCAGCACCTCCACGGGGTGTGAGATGGAAATGTGCAGAATTTTCTGCATAGCTGAGACTGGCTTTATTAAGGAAGGAGTGGTGTAAATTGAGCAATTTAACCGATGAAGCGGTCCATGACGCAAAACAGGGAGCGAAGGCAGTTTCCTCAACAGTACGCGCTGTAAAACAAGGCGTGAAGGACGCTAAGGTTGTTGGCAAGGCGGCAAGACAAGCTGCAACTGGCGATTTTGTCGGCGCTGCTACCACCATGGTTACGAATCCTGAGACACTGGTTAAAGTGATTGCAGCGGCTATTGTCATCGCGCTTATGCCAGTACTTTTATTGCTTTTCGGATTCATGTTTCTTACTCAGATTCCGGGAACGATTGCAGAAACGACAATGAGCGCGTTGGGCGAAACCGTTGATGAAGTTGTGCTCGGATGGGAGGATTTCAAAGCTCAGCTATCCAATGGTATTGATGACTTTTTGACCTGGGTTACGACAGGCGAAAAAGGCGATGCAATGCAGGCATATCAGGATGATATCGCGATTGCTTCGGACGATATATTTCAATCTTACATTGGAACGTCAAATGTGATTGTTGCGGTTCTGAACAATTATTTTAGGGACGCCTATACCGATTATCTGGAAAGCGTAAAGAAAACGGCTCAAGATGAGGTCGAAAAAGCTAAAAAAGCGGCGATGAGTGACCCTAACAACGTTACCATTGACAATATTACCTGTACTATCGATAAAGATTTGTACGATGGCAAAAATTACCTTAACTGGACGTTCTACATTATGGCCGGAGACAGCTATGCGGCTCGTACTGACGAAGGGCTTACTTTCCGTGTTCCCAAAATAGTGAAAGCAGCCCAAAACCTTGTTAAGAGTAAAGTTTGGAAAACCGAAGTAACAACAACAACAACATATGGCAAAAAAACTGTCACCACAATGGAACCTAAGATGGATGAGGACGGAAATCCGGTCTTTGATGAAGATGGAACGATTGTGATGGAGCGCGTAAGTAAGGTGGTAAAAACAGCAAATATTAAATGTCTTTACTCGATTAAGCCGTCTCAAGCTTCGAAAAAAGTTATAATGGAATATTTCAATGTTCCGCAAGATGAAGACACGGTCGATAGTGATACCTCCGAAGCAGACCTTTTCGATGAAGAAGCTGCGACAATGCGGCAGCTGTATAATGCTGCTGAAGCAGATTTCGAAGGAGATTCTTCGTTGGATATCGGGACTGGTGATAGTACTGGTGGCGCAGGTACTGGTACGGTTATCAGCGGTTCTATCAAACAAATGATTGAACAGTTCTACGCCACCCATTCTGATGAACTGTTTGAGTGCCCGGCTTCGGGCCTCCTCCCTGGACCGTGGAGCGGCTGGAAGGCTAAAGTTACATCCAGCTGGCAATCGCCTCGTGGCGACACAAAGCACAATGGCACTGATATTGTCCCCCCTCATTCGATATATCCGATGAGTGCTCCGTTCAAAGGTATTATTGTTGGCAAGCAGGATGGTTATTCAAACGGTGTGCTTGTTACAAAAGGGAATGGACAGCGTGGCAACATGCTGATGATTTATTACGGGGAACGCGGTGGCGTAGTTCCGGGCGAAAAAAATGGCGTTTTCATTCTGTATCAGCATTTGAGCCCGGGCCTTTCGTACAATGTTGATGATACAATTTCTGCTGGCGCAACAATCGCTTCCACCGGCTACAGTGGCTATTGTCTTAGTAGTCACGGTGGTACAGGTGAGCATTTGCACCTTGAACTTTATTACGGCGAAACCCAAAAAGACCCTGAAATCGAAATGAGTAACTAAACTAATTGAAGAAAGGAGTAAGGCCCCACTTGAGATAGAAGTGGGGCTATTTTTATTATGGACAACTTTATGAAAAGTGCCGCTATTTTGGGCGCTTGCCTTTGCTGTCTGACTGCTTGTAAAGGAAACAGCGGAAACAGCGGCACGAATGCTAACAGTTCCACCGCGCCGACCCCGTCCATTCAAAGTACATCGGAACCGTCATCGAATCCCAATATCGGTGGTGAAGTGGATACATCAGGCGGCACCCAAATGAAAGACGGTGAAATCGTTCTAACCAAGCTTAATGTCAAAAACCCGAACAACCTCGATTGCAACGGATACAAGGAAGTGAAAATGGGCGATGGTTCTCCTTTATATAAGGAGAAGGCTCAAGTGATTGAAAGTATGGGCTTGATTCCGTATACGGATGATAACGGAAACGGCCTTGAAATTTTCAGCGGTCATACCGTGTATCTGCGGCCAAACCCGGAACATATGGAGCCTGCTGAAACTCCTGTGCCTGATGATGAAACCTCGGAAAGTGAGACTGTGGATGAAACGGATACTTCTTCCGATGACTCTACGTCAAGCGAAGAATCTGATGGCACAATTTTGGGCGTCGATGAGAAGGATATCGTTTCGGAATCCGGACACTTTGATGCTGATGGAAACTTTGTTGTCGATAGAGTGAGCACAACTGGATATGACGATTCGAACGGCTATAGCGTTGACGACGAATACTTGAAGTGCATTGTTTCCGGCGAGGAAGTTTATGAGCTTGATAAGGATTCGCTTGCCATTGATTATCCGACAGATTTTTCACAGCTTCGAAAAGAAGGTTCTTGTGAGCGGCTTTACGTTTTCAATTCTCAGGAAGAATACGACCAGGCAATCAAGAATCGAGAAGATGGTCAGGCTATCCTGAAAGGTGAAAAGACCGCTCCTACGAAATGCGTTATCCTGAACGGTTCTTTGGTGCCCGGGATGCACTTCTCCATCAATAGCGATGGCCGTTTGTGCGTTTCGGTTCGTGCGTTGGCTGAGGCTTATGACAGCAATACGCAGTATGCGGAAGACGCAGGTCTTCTCTATGTTCCCATCACTTATGGGCATTGGGAATATGTGCCGTCCGCAAGAGCTTTGACCAAAGCAAGCGAGTATTTTGAAATCCACGGTGACAGGAAAACCTTCAAATATACGTCGCGCAATACATCGTATGCCTGGACCGATACGATGACGCTGGCCCAAGATAATACGTTCACAATGCCGATTGAAGACGTTTCGAGAATCTTTGGCTGGGAATTCTGGTACAACGATAATATTTTGAAGGTCGTCACGGATTCTCTTGACGATACAAACCCTGACAACTTTATCTTGCAGGAAGTGGATACGACCGTTACAGAAGGAGAAGTTGAGGATTTGGATACTTCAGACAGCGAAGAAGAAACCGAAAACACTGACAGTGAGGTGGACAACCAGTGACCAAATGGAACGAATTTAAGACGAAAATTCTGATGCTGTCGAAGGGCGAAAAGCTCGTACTTTTGTTCTGCTTTTCCTTTCTTGTCAGCCTTTTCCCGGCAGGATGCATTGCGAAAGTCTTTGTCGGGGAATGGGATGCGGGGCTTTTACGCGGGTTTGTGCTTGCCCTGACGACCGGTTACGGTATTGTGACGGCGCTTGTCTTTGCATGCGCCATTACGTTCGTCATTATCCGGTTTTCAGTCAATAACACAGACCTTAACGCAACCAAAGAAGTGGATGACCGTGGCGTTGCAACGTCTATGGCGGGCACATACGGCACGGCTCGTTGGATGAACGAAACGGAAGCCAAAAAGGTCTATGAGGTCGGCCCGGTTGAAAACGTGACGGGCACGATTCTTGGACAGTTCACGCAAGACGGTGAGGAGGTTATCGCGCTTCCTTTTGAACCTACTGGTAACCGGAACCTTATCCTTATCGGACCTCCGGGTTCAGGTAAGTCTTTTGGCTATGTCAGAACGGCGGTATTCCAATCTATTGTGCGTGGCGAATCGGTTGTGGTCACTGACCCGAAAGGCGAAATCCACAACGATATGCGTAAACTTCTTGAATCCCGTGGTTATAAGGTCAAGGTCTTTAACCTTATCAATCTGGACCTTTCTAATGCATGGGATTGTGTTCAGGAAATTTATGACCCGATTACCGGCAACATTGATGACCAGCGTGTTATTACCTTCTGTAAAACCGTTATTGCCAATACTGGCGGCGGCGCAAACAGCAAGGGCGACCCGTTCTGGGAGAGCTCGGAAGAGAACCTGTTTCGCGTTGCGGTTTCTTATTGTGCTTATATCCGTGAGAAGAGCCTGATTGAGATTTATGAGCGCCGTGCAAAAGAGCTTTTAACGCAGTTGCCGTACATCACTCGGGAAGATGAGCAATCTCTGATTGAGATTGTAAAGAATCCGGAATCCGCAATGGTAGATAGACGCCGGGTTGTCGAATACCTTGCTCATTCGTTCTACGGTGATGAGGAAGGGGACAGGAAGCTTTCTGAATGGGAGGAGGATGCTCCGACCTGTAACATCTCTGATATCTATGACGCTCTGCTTCACAACGACCTTGATAAGTGGGAAGCAAACTTCAAGTATGTGCCGTTGAGCCATCCTGCTGCATCTGCATGGGCAGTGTTTAAGGGTATGGGTGAACGTGTACAGCCTAACATTGTTGGCGGCTTGAATACTCGACTCCAGCTGTTCATGACCTACAAGGTTCGCCGCGTTATCAGTAACGATGATATCCGCCTTGCAAATCTTGGCGCAGAAAAGACCGCGCTGTTCCTTATCATCTCGGATGATAACGCTTCCATGCAGCTGCTTTCTTCTCTGCTTTTGAGCTTCCTGTTCAAGGACCTGAAAGAGGCTTTTGATGCAGTTGGCGGCGAAGGACGCATCCCGGTCAATGTTGTTGCGGACGAGTTGGCAAACACCGGTGTCTGGCCGAATTTTGAAAAGACGATTGCTACCGCACGTTCTCGTAAGATTGCAGTCTCCCTTATTCTGCAGAGCTTACCGCAGTTGACTCAGCTGTATGGCGAGGAAAACGCCGAAACCATCATCGGCTGCTGCAATACGATGCTGGTTCTGGGTTGTAACGATAAGTATACAGCCGAATACATCTCTGATAAGAGCGGCATCGTTACGATTCGCGCCAAGAGCGTCAGCGATACTCGCGCTTCTTCTGCCGGAAATCGCGGTGTGATGCAAGGGTATTCGCTCAGTGAAGGCGACGGCAAACGAAACCTTGTGAACCCGGATGAAGTTCAGCATTTGGAAAAGGAACAGATTTTGATTATGACGAATGGCCAGAACATGCTGGAAGCCAAGCGTTTCGGATTTATTCATCATCCTCTGTTCAATGACCCGCATTTCGTTCCGACCAAATGGGCAGAGCTTCCGAAAACCGCAGACCTTTATCCTAATGCCCGCAAACATGACGCGATTGAGTCTCGTGAATCGTCGTTCGGTGATATCCAGCGCCAGAAGGAAATCAATACAGACATTACACAAAAGCGCTCCGAAGAGCGCATGAAACCGCGTTTGTCCAAGAAAGATTTACTGGCAACGGATGACCCCGCACCTAAAAAGAAAAACGCCTTCAAAAAATAAATAATTTGTTCCTTGACCCCCGGTTACTGATTGTGTGACCGGGGGCTTTCTTTTTCCCTGATTCGCTCCATGCGGGTCAGGAACCACACAAATCGACAGCCTCCGCGCGGCGTGTGGTGGACAGTGCCCGAATCCTGCTACCGGGCAGCGACGAATGTCGATAATCTCATATTTCTTTTTTTAATACAAAGGAGACAAATACCATGAACGAAAACGAAATGCTGAATCCCACTGCCGTTGAAACCAATGAAGCTGCTGTCGCCGCTGCACCCGAAGAAAATGTAAACGCCGCGCCGGTATCTGAACCGCAGGAGGCAAAAGAAGTACCTGAAGCCGCCTCCGCTGATGAGGGCATTGATGAGGACGGCAGCGAGGCTCCTCGCGCAACTCGCCGTTTCAATGACGACGACCTGGCGATTGGCGCTTTCATCGATGACGGCAATGATATGCTGCATGTCGATATGCCTGAAGACCGCCGCGCTCGTGACCTGGCTGAGATGCGCCGCTGCATTGCTGACAACAAGCGTGGCCCTCGCCGTTTCCTGCAGGGCAAGGTCTTTGGCGTTCGCCCGGTTCAAAATGGCAGCGCTGTGGTTGAAGTGAGCCGTGGCACGCTGCGCGTCATGATTCCCGCTGAGGACTTCTTCTACTTCAGCCTGATGAAGGGCATTGAAGAGAACGATGCGACTACTCGTCAGCGCCGCTATCTGCGCAAAGCAAAGCTGATGAATGGCGCAATCATCAACTTCTGCCCGTACATGGAAGCTAAGTCTGATGATGGTGAAGTCGTGTTCGCCGGTTCTCGTCAGGATGCTATGCAGCTCCAGCGCAACCGCCACTTCTTTGGCCGTAATGCCGATGTTCAGAACGGGTCCCGCGCTATCGCTTCTATCCTGTCCAGCGGCCCGGATTATGTTATCGCTGAGGCTCTGGGCGTTGAGACCAGCATCGGTGCTGGTGCTCTGTCTGCTTATGAGTACATCGACGATGTGTCCAAGAAGTTCCATGTTGGCGAAGGCATTCCCGTTGTCATCGAAGACCTGAATGTGGATAATGAGAACGGCACTGTCAGCCTGCGTATGAACCGTGCTATCCTGGAACGCCGTGCAAATCCCGCTATGAATATCCACAGCCTGGCCCGCAACGGTGCTTACGGTGCTACTGTGACTTCCGTTCAGGACAACTACTACCGCCTGATTGTGGATGTCGGCAACATCCAGGCCCGCGTTGCCCGTACCGCTTCCGATGAGCTGCTGACTCGCGGCGACCGTGTGACGCTGCTTGTCTACGGTTACGACGATAAGCGCAACTACGTTTGGGGCGCTTGCCATAAGGCGTAACTGAATCCCGGCCACTTGCTTTTTCCGGCAAGTGGCCGGATACCGCGCATGTCATCAGCCTTCTCGTGGCGCGTGGTGAGCAACTGCAAAAATTGCAGGCCAATGATGACTTTAGTTGAAAATGAATTTATTAAGTGGTGACGAGGTGATTCTTTGTGAGTAGGTGTGCGAATATGCGGTCGGGAATGTTTCATACGACAATGAATGACACGGACATTTTTGTTACGTGTAGTATAAATGGACCGTGCGTCAAGCTGACGGTTTCAGCGTTCTTTGAAAGTGATTTGTCTGATATGTGTAATCTGATGCGAAAAGTGAAAAGCAAGTCGGTCTTACTTTCAATGGATATCTACAAAAATGGCGCGGTGGTAAATATCAGTGATATTGGACTCTTGTCTGAACAAGAAAAAGCGAGCCAGGATATGCTAATGCAGTTATATCGTAATTGCTGTGCCGCAATGCTTGTATTGGCTCGGCAGGAGGGGGAAGAAGCATGAGTAAAGAAGAGCAGAAGCCAAATATTTATCAAATCCCAAAAAACTCGTTTGATACCGGGTATGTGCTGAACGGACAATTCAAAACCCGAAACTTTGTGGAAGGCATCATCCTGGCGATTCCGTTTCTGGCACTCTTCATTTACGGCTGGCATGATTTGGGATGGGATGTGCAAAGCACCGTTGCCTATTGTGCAATACTTTGTGCTGCTGCTTTTCTTGGCGCGGCTCATGGCGTTGGCGGCGATAGCTTGTTTGAGTTTATTCAGCGTGTCATCCGGTTCCGGCAAAGCCGCAGAATCTCAAAATACAATCCTCGTATTAAGACTGAGCTGGAGCCTGAGTATTTGATTCAGGATGGCCGGATGCTCCCGAAGGAAAAGCTCAAACAAATGTTTGGTACTGTAAAGGGGAAGGTCCTCGGTGAAGAGAACGGCCCTATCAGCTCTGACATTACGGACGAAGAGCTCAAGGTTTTTTATGACGATGACTATGGGTTCCTGGAAAAACCTGATGCCCTCAAATCTAAAGCAGAACTCCGTGCTGAAGCAAAACAGCGTGCAAAGGAAGAAAAGGAATATATCAACTCTTTGCCCCGTTCTGAACGCAAGGCTGCCAGAGAGGAAATTAAGCGTAAGCGTGAGCAGGAAGAGGCTGAGAAGAAGGCAAAAGAAGCTGAGCGCGAGCGCATTATTAACGAAGCTATCAAGAAGCGCCTGGATAAAGCCGAACGTGTCAAGACCGCGCAGTATTATGAGAAGTTCATGGAACCCAGTGATGAACAGGAAACCGACAAGCCGGAAGAGAACGGCGCTGAACTGAATTCTCAGGCTGTAGAGTTCAAGCCTGTCACTGTAGAACCGAGCGATAATGCGGTCCAGGATGATATCGATATCTTTGACAGCGAAAAGGGTATCAGTACCGACGAAGTAGATGTGAATGCGGATACGGAACTGTTTGAGAACGACGCCGATACTGATATCCAGGCACCTCAGTTTGACGAAGTGGTCCTTGACGTCGATGATGACTCGGATGACTTGTCGGTTGATATCGAGGACATTCAACCTGCACAGCCCACACAGCAGAGCAGGGGACAGGCTGTAGTCAGTGATGGCGATGTCAGCCTGGATGACGTAGACCTTTTCGATGACAGCAAGGTCAGCCGCACAGAGGTAAGAGTCCAGAACGGCAAGGCTCCTGGAAAGATGATGAACCCGCAAAAGCAGCCGCAAGCCACACAGGGCAACAGCGATATTGATTATATGTCCTTGAATGACATTTCTATCTTTGATGATGAGGAGTGAAGTCTATGTTTCGATTCAAAAAGGGCGGAGAAATCCCCCATGGTGTTGTGGAACAGAGTATCGGTACAATTCCGCTGACGAAAAAGGAGCGCGATGAAATCGCCAAAGAAGAGCGGCGGCGGATGAATCAAAAGCTGGAAGCTCAGAATGACCGCTATCAAATCATTCGAAGCACACAGCGTATTATCC
>CEBV01030327.1_pt1 | contig 21275 bp, 20 predicted proteins | sample 554741 | NCBI WGS metagenome assembly CEBV01 (sample SAMEA3182070, study PRJEB8094) | gut metagenome | biome: human; feature: gut; material: Stool; isolation source: human stools | place: Canada | collected 2011-11-22 | reverse complement strand
TTCTGCAAGGACGAGCGCAAGGAAGAGGCTCTGGCAGCAGGCGCCGATTACGCCGGCGGCATGGATCTCGTTGAGAAGATCCAGAAGGAAAACTGGTTCGAGTTCGACACCGTTATCGCAAGCCCCGACATGATGGGCACCGTCGGCCGTCTCGGTAAGGTCCTCGGTCCTAAGGGCCTCATGCCCTCCCCCAAGGCAGGCACCGTAACTCCCAACATTGCTCAGGCGATCAAGGAGTCCAAGGCAGGTAAGGTCGAGTACCGTCTGGACAAGACCAACATCATCCACTGCCCCATCGGCAAGGTCTCCTTCGGCGAGGATAAGCTGTATGAGAACTACGCAGCTCTCATCGGCGCCATCATCAAGGCAAAGCCCGCAGCGGCAAAGGGCCAGTACATCAAGTCCTGCGTCACCGCTTCCACCATGGGCCCCGGCATTAAAATAAACGCCCAGAAGCAGCTCTGATAACGAGCAAAAAGCATACAGTATAACAAAATCCCGACGGCACAGAACGTGCCGTCGGGATCTTTTCGTTTGTGCGTTGCCGCGCATATAAAAAACGCCCCCTGTGCATTTTACTGCATAGGGGGTGCTTGTCGATTTGCTTCCTTGCGGGAGCGGCGAAATTACTTGATTTCGACTGCTGCGCCGACTGCCTCGAGCTGAGCCTTGAGAGCCTCTGCGTCTTCCTTGGAAATGCCTTCCTTGACAGCAACGGGAACCTTCTCGACGAGAGCCTTTGCCTCTGCCAGGCCGAGGCCGGTGATGCCGCGGATCTCCTTGATGACCTTGATCTTCTCTGCGCCGAAGCTGGTCATAACAACGTCGAACTCGGTCTTCTCTACTGCTGCCTCTGCTGCGCCGCCTGCTGCGGGAGCTGCTGCTGCAACTGCGGAAACACCAAAGGTCTCGCAGATCTCATCGACGAGCTCCTTGAGCTCGAGAACGGAAAGAGCCTTGATCTCATCGATCATGGCGGTGATTTTTTCGCTTGCCATTATAATTTCCTCCAAATTTAATGTTTAGTGCAGCTTGATTATTCTGCTGCTTCTGCGGGAGCGGCTGCGCCGCCCTTCTGCTCGATGACCTCGCTCAGGCATACTGCAAGACCGCCGATGATGGCGTTCAGGGAGCCTGCCAGCTTGGAATACAGATCGTTCTTGCTGGTGAGCGCAGACAGTGCAACTATCTCCTGCTCGCTGAGGATCTTGCCCTCCATGAAAGCTGCCTTGACATTGAACTTGTCGCCGAGCTTCTTGGAGTAGTCATTGATGATGCGGAACGGTGCGATGGGGTCTTCGCTGCTGGTTGCCAGAGAGGTGCTGCCGTTGAGGACGGGGTCGAGCTCGCTCATACCGACCTTGTCGATAGCAATTCTGGTCAGGGTGTTCTTGACGACGGTGTAGTCAACGCCCTCCTTGCGCATCTCGGTGCGAAGTGCAGTATCCTCTGCCACGGTGATACCCTGGTAGTCAACAAAGATACCTGCGCTTGCCGCATTGATACGCTCGACGAGTGCTTCTACGATCGCCTGCTTCTCGCTGAGAACTTTTGCGTTAGGCATGTGTGTTTTTCACCTCCACACTAATGTTCACGCTCATAAAGAAAGCCTCCGTATCCAAGGACACGAAGGCAGTAAGCAATCAAAATAATTGATGCTATCCTCGGCAGGGTTTACTCCTTGCGGTACCTGCTGTCTTTGGAGCGCTCAGTAAGCATATCAAATCCGACTGCATTTGTCAAGCTTTTTTCTTGCCAATTCAAAGTTTTCTGCTGCCGTAGGGGCAGTGCGTTTTCAAATCGTGCGAATGAGTTTACTGCGGAGACTCGGTAACGATAATTCCGACGAAAACTTTAAGCTGCCGCCTCGCCGTAGGGGCAGTGACGGTTTTGCCGGCACGATAGTGACCGAGCAGCCGCAATAGCCGTATCGGTATAATCTCAAGGCGCATCGCCCCCCACGGCAGTGGTTATTCGACATTTAGGGAATGGGTGTTCAAATCAATGCGCAGCTCGGTGCCCTCGCCGGGGACGGATACGGCGCTCAGACCGTGACCGAGGCGGCGGCAGATACTGCGGCACAGATACAGCCCCAGCCCGCTTGCGCGTCTTTCGCTGCGGCCGTTCAGACCCGTGTAGCCCTTTTCAAATATCCTCGGCAGATCCTCCGGCGCGATGCCGATGCCCGTGTCGCGGATGCACAGTGTTTTCGGCTGCGTCATGTAAATGCGCACGCTGCCGGTTTTCGTGTACTTCAGGGCGTTGGAGAGGAGCTGCTCGATAACGAAGGCGAGCCACTTCTCGTCGCTGACAATGCTCGTGTGCGTCGGCTCAAGCTCAAGATGCAGCTGCTTGCCGATGAAGTCGGGGGCGAACTTGCGCACGCAGCTTCGGATAAGCGGGTCGAGCTCAAATTCGCGTATGACGTAGTCCGTGCTCTCCGAGCCGAGGCGCAGAAAGACCATCGCCATCTCGACATAGTGCTCAATGCGGCCGAGGTCGGAGCTGAGCCTGCGCGATGCGGGACTGTCCTCGTTTTGAAGGGTCAGGCGCATGGACGCGATGGGCGTTTTTATCTGGTGCACCCAGACGGTGAAGTAGTCGAGCGTATCGCTCATGCTCCGCTGCGCGTTGGCGGCAAGCTCGGCGCGGCTTTCGGCAAGCAGCTCAATGATGCGCCGATAGTCCTCGTCGTCGATGCTCTCCGACGGCGGCAGCAGCTTCTCCTCCGCGGCGGTCAGCTCGTTTAAGGCGCAAAGCTGCTCGTGGCGGCGCTTGACGCGGATAAAGTCCGTTATTGCGGCGGCAAGTGCAAGCGCGCAGCAAAGCCCCGCCGGATACGCTACCGCCATCATCGGCAGCTCATACAGCGCAAACGACACGGCAAACACTGCCATGAACAGCACGAATGCGCGTATAATGCGCCGCCGCTGCTTTAAATATGCAAAAAACAGTTTCATAGCGTCACTCAATTATATATCCCACGCCGAATTTCGTCGTGATGAAGTCCTCAAGCCCCGCCGCGGCGAGCTTTTTGCGCAGCCTGCCGACGTTCACGCTCAGCGTGTTCTCGTCAACGAAGCTGTCGGTCTCCCACAGCTTTTCCATGAGCTTTTCGCGCGAAACGACCTTGCCGCGCTCGCGCATGAGGCACAGCAGGATGCGGTATTCGTTCTTGGTCAGGGTGATCTTCTCGCCGCCGAAAAACAGCGAGTTGTCGCCCGTGTCGAGTATCGCGCCGCGGTGCTCTATAACGGGAGCCGCGGGCGCAAAGTCGTAGCTTCGGCGCAGCAGCGCCTGTATCTTCGCCATGAGCACACCGCCGTCAAAGGGCTTGGCAATGAAATCGTCCGCGCCCATGGTCATCGCCATGACGATGTTCATGTTGTCGGCGGCGGAGGATATGAACACGATGGGCACCTTGCTCACCGCGCGGATAGCACCGCACCAGTGGTAGCCGTTAAAAAAGGGCAGCGTGATGTCCAGCAGCACGAGATGCGGAGATATGCTCGCAAACTCGCTCATGACGTCGCGCAGATCCTGCGCAATATACGCCTCAAGCCCCCACGCCTCCGCCTGCTGCTTCACGCCCTCGGCGATGCCCGCGTCGTCCTCAACGATAAGTATGCGGTACATTTTCTTTAACCCTGTACGCCGTTTTTGAGGATGTCCTCGGTTATCTCGGCGGCGTCCTCGACGCAGCCGCGGCACTCGCGCAGCACGATGCCGGTGTCTCTGCCCTTGAGCTCGCGGCAGAATACCGAGCCGTTTTTCTCCTCAAACCGGCGCAGCAGCTCGCGTGCTTCGGCAGCCGCCGCACCGTCAAGCGCTGCGGGATCGCCGTCGGAGGAGCCGCCCTTTATCATGTTCATCGCCGCGACCGCGCCCAGCAGTGCGCCGCAGTATTTGTACGCGCCGCCGCCGTAGCGTCTCACGAGAGACTTCATCGTTTTTTCGTCCGCGCCCGCCTCGGCGCAGAACGCGCAGCCGACGGACTGTGCGCAGTTGCAGCCCGAGCCGTGATACTGCGCGGCAAGCTCTTTCTTACTCATATAATTTCTATCTCCCTTTTTCAGTAGCGCTTTAGCGCACCTACATATACATTTTTTGCGTCGGCACGGTGTCGATTCAGCGGCGGAAACCGCAGCTGCCGCGCACTATCGCAGTGCGGCCTTGGTCGGAAGTCCGTTACCGTGATATTGCAGCAAAATCCTGTACCTATGTCGGTGGCGCATTGCCTCAATGGCAATTGTACATCATCGGAGCGGAGGTGTCAAAGCTTTTACATTGCCGAAGATTTTATCTTGACACATGGTTTGCGGGATAATATACTTTTAATGACAAAAGGCTGACAAACTTATAACTTTATAATAATCGGGAGGGGCCAATGAAAGACTTAAAGCATCTTATCTACTTTGAGCACCTGCTTGACGAGGCGGCTAACGAACTTGTCACGCAGGCGGTCTCCGAGGGAAGGCACGCCGTGGGCTACACCTGCTATCACATGCCCGAGGTGCTGCTTAATCTCGACAACTGCTTTTCCGTGCGTCTGCGCGCACCGCGCACGGGGTCGCTTGAAATTTCGACCTACTACATGACCAACTACCTGTGCGGCTACTCGAAGGCGCTGGTGGAGCGCGGCATCGAGGGCGGCTACAACTTCCTCTCGGCGCTCGCGGGCGGGGAAACGTGCTCGGAGATGAACCGCACGCTTGAGCATTTTGAGCTTTTGCAGCTCGTCAAGAACGACAAATTCTTCGTGTCGTATATCGACGTGCCGTTCAAGATCACGCCCCACGGCCTTGCGCATTATAAAAATCAGCTTCTCAAAAAGGTGCTTGAGCCTCTGCACGAGCGCTACGGCACGGACATTTCGGACGCAGCCATCCGCGCGGCAGTCGCCCGCCATAACGAGGTCTGCCGTATTCTGACCGAGATAGGCAATCTGCGCAAGCTCCCGAATCCCCCGATAAGCGGCTATGAGTATCACGTTTTGTGCCTCGTGTCGTACTGCTGCCCGAAGGATCTTATCGTCGATAAGCTCAGGGAGACCCTTGAGGAGGTAAAAACGCGCGAGCCGGATGTAAAGCCCGCGCACCGCGCCCGTGTTGTCGTCGTCGGCAGCGAAATTGACGATCTTGACTTCACGCGCACCGTTGAGCAGTCCGGCGCACTGATCGTCGCCGACAGATTCTGCTTCGGCGCATTCCCCGGCAGGCAGGAGATAATTTTAAACGACTCCGAGCCCGCGCTCGACCAGATTTGCCGCATCTATCAGGAAACGAGCCAGTGCCCGCGGTATATGTCGCAGGACAAGGTGCACGAGCGGTATGACTACGTTGACGCGCTTGCCAAGGAATACGGCGCACAGGGCATTATCTACGAGCAGATGAAGTTCTGCGAATTCTGGGGCTACGAGAGGGCGCTTGCCTCGCACGTCATGACGGAGCTTTATAACTACCCCACGGTCTGCGTTGACAGGGAATACACCGGCAACGCCTCGGGACAGCTCCGCACGAGGGTTCAGGCATTTGTCGAGAGCCTTGAAATCAAAAGCATAAATAAGGGAGGGCGATGATATGGCAGTCAAATCGAGAAACCTCGGCCTTACATATATCGACAAGACCGGCGTGCGGCGCTGGCGCGAGTGGCGCGGCGTGAGGGATACGCTCACGGACTACGGCTGGTGGTGCGTCATGTGGAAGGACATGATAAAATTCGTGCTCCGCTCGCCCGTGCAGGTCGTCAAGGGCATATTCCGCTATCGCTGGATGCTCACCTACCTGACCCTGCCGCAGTTTATAGACCGCCAGCTCGAGGGTATGCGCGGCAGACAGCTCAGAGCGGGCAGGCTTCTTTATGACGTCATCATAAAGCACACCATAGATATTATCTCCGACAGCTTCAATGCCGACCAGAACATAGGCGGCAGCAAGGCGCTTTCCGAGCGCATAGTCTGTTTTGACGAGCTTGTGCCGACCGAGCTCATGGCGGGCTTTCCAAACCTCATCGGCATTCCCGTGCAGACGATACCCATTTTCCTCGCCTCGATGATAAATCAGCAGCTCCCGCCCGTTTATCTGGACGCGATCGAGAACTTCGGCGTGCCCGCGGACGTGTGCCCGCTGCCGTCTGCGGAGGCGGGAGTCGCGGCGGAGGGGGATTTCCCGATCTTCGGCAAGTGCTTCATCGCCTGCAATATGCCCTGCGACGGCTCGATAATGACGACCTCGTTCCAGGACAGATATTTTAAGCTCCCGACCTATTGCCTCGGCGTTCCGCTGAGATATAACGACGATGTCGATGCGCAGGATTACGCCGTTGAGGAGCTGCGCGACTGCATAAAATTCATAGAGGAGCACACGGGGGAGAAATTCGACTGGGATGCCTTCGGAAAGGCGCTTGAGAGCTATAACGAGGTCACGCGCTTCCATCTCGACCTGTGGGAAATTAACCGCACCGACTATCCGCAGGTGACGGGCGGCACGCCGTGGCTTTACCGAATGTACACATATCATCTTCACGGCGGCATGGACGAGCGCTTTAACCGCGCCGACGAAAAGGTGCGCAGGATAATGACCGAGGGCTACGAACGGCGCGAGCCGTGCGCACTTGAGCTGCGGCACAAGGCGCTCGTGTGGTCGTGCCCCGCGAATTACTACACGAACTTTGCCAACTGGCTCGAGCAGTGCTGGGGCATCGTGTCCGTCATGGACATGGAAACGCATATCTCGCAGGTCATCATCGACACCTCCACGCCCGAGACGATGCTCCGCGGCGTTGCGCAGACCTATCAGCGCGCGACCATGCGCAAGCACACCAAGGGCGGCTATAAAAACTCGCTCGATGAGATGTGGCGCGTTGCCGAGGAGTACGGTGTTGACACGATAATCATGTACGATCAGATATCCTGCAAGGGCATGGACGGACTTCAGGGTCTGTTTGACGAGCAGGCGAGAGAGAGAAACATCAATTTCATCTGGGTGCAGCAGGATCTCATGGACCCGCGCACCATATCCCGCCGCGATATGCGCAATCAGGTCAATCAGTATATGCAGAGCGTCCTGCGCGAGCAGCCGCTTGACCCGACGCTTCTCGACTTTGACGACTGCAACGCATTTTAAAACCGCATAAAACCGCATAAAAAACCGTCCCCCGTGCATTTCGTACAGGGGACGGTTTGCGTTTATTTGATCTTGACCGGCATGAATTCCTCGCCGGAATTCACGGCGCGGCAGGCTCCGGCGCTTATTTCCGTGACGCGCGCGGCAAAGTCATCCGCGCTCTTTTCCGGTAAAAGCAGATGCAGCGTGACGACAGAGCCGTATTCCGTGTCCTGCACGCTGCCGCCGAGAGCGAGACATTCGAGCTTTATCCTCTCAAGCAGCGAATACGGACAGTCAACAAGCGTCTTTACCCAGCGGCGCACGGCGGCAATGCCCGCCGCATCCAGAGCGTCCTTTGCGCTTTTCGTGTAGGCGCGAAGAAGTCCGCCCGTGCCGAGCAGCACGCCGCCGAAATATCGCGTCACGACGCACACGACGTTTTCCACGCCCTCGCGCTTAAAGACCTCGAGCATCGGCAGCCCCGCGGTGCCCTGCGGCTCGCCGTCGTCGGAGTAGCGCACCGCACCCTCGCGGATGATGTAGCACCAGCAGTTGTGCCGCGCGTCGTAGTGCTTTTTCTTCATCTCGTTTATGAAGTCCCGCGCAGCCTCCTCGGTTTCGACAAATCTCACATGACCGAGAAAGCTCGAGCGTTTTTCGACAAATTCCGCCTCGCCGTCTCCGGCGGGAATGAAATATTCGCTCAATCCTCCCAGTCCTCCTTAGGTTCTGTGTAGCCGGGGATATATTTTTTTATCCTGCCGAATATCTCCGGCGGCACGGTGACATCGGCCTCGATGCCGCCGTCGGTGTATTCAAGGCGCTCAATTGACGCCTCGCGGTTGAGAAGGTCGGTTATGCCGGCGTCCGAATAGGGTATGAGCAGGCTCACGCGGCGGCTGCCCCTGTCGAGGATGGTCGAAAGCTTTTTGACAAGCTCCTGCACGCCCTCGCCGGACTTTGCCGAGAGGCAGACGCAGTCCTCGCCGTGCGGCAGTATGCCGAGGTAGGCGTCGCATTTGTTGTACACGCGCAGGCAGGGCGTCTGCTGCGCTCCGAGCTGGGTGATGAGCTCATCGACGACTCGCGCCTGCTCCTCCCAGTCGGGGTTTGAGATGTCGATAACGTGCAGCAGCACGTCCGCGTAGCTGAGCTCCTCAAGCGTCGCCTTGAACGCCTCGACGAGGTGGTGCGGCAGCTTGCGGATAAAGCCGACGGTGTCGGAGATGAGCACCTCCGTCAGATCGTCTATCCGCAGCTTGCGCGTGGTGGTGTCGAGGGTGTCAAAAAGGCGGTCGTTTGCGGGGATGCCGGCGTCGGTCAGGCAGTTTAAAAGCGTCGATTTTCCGGCGTTTGTGTAGCCCACGAGCGCCACGACCGGTACGTCGTTTTTCTCGCGCTTGCGCCTTTGCGTGGAGCGTATCTTGCGCACCGCGGCAAGCTCCTCCTCGAGCTTCTGTATCTTCCTGCGGATATGGCGGCGGTCGGTCTCGAGCTGAGTTTCGCCGGGGCCGCGCGTGCCTATGGGCGATGAGCCGCCGGCTGCGGTCTGGCGGACAAGATGTGTCCACATACCCGTCAGGCGCGGCAGCAGGTATTTATACTGCGCAAGCTCGACCTGCAACTGACCCTCGCGGGTCTGTGCGCGCTGGGCGAAAATATCGAGAATGAGACCGGAGCGGTCAAGCACCTTGACGCCGAGCTCCTCGGACAGCACACGCATCTGCGAGGGCGACAGCTCATTGTCGAAAACCGCGAGGTCGCAGTCGTTCATTTCGATGAAGTCCTTGAGCTCCGCGACCTTGCCGTCGCCTATGAAGCTGCGCGGGTCGGGAGTCGGGCGGTTTTGCACGAGCATACCGATGCACTCGCCGCCGGCGGTCTCGACAAGGGCGGCAAGCTCCTGCATGGAGATGTCCGTGGAGCGCTCGCTTGCATCCATGGACGCCGCCGAAAGTCCCGCGAGGACGGCACGTTCAATTTTTATATCGTTTGCTTCTATTGTTATCAGTCCTTAATCAAGTTTCGGACACAGTATATCAAATCTGCGCCGAAATGTCACGAAAAACGAAAAACTAATGCGCGGCAGGCTCGGCTGTGGTATAGTTTCATAAGACACACGAGAGGGGGCGAGGGCATGGCCTACCGAGAGCTTATAAAGAGCTTCGAAAAAATCCGTGGCTATATGCGTGAATTTTACGTCTACGGCTTCAAAAGCCGCGAGGCTTTCACGGACAAAAGCGCGCGCAGCTATGACGACGAGCGCCGCAGAATAGAGAGCTGGCTGGGCGGCTGCATGGCATTTCGCCGCAGTGCCGAGGGCAAAAGCGTCTTTATAGCCGTGGATAATCGCAGCGTGACCTTCAATCCGCTTTACGGCGCGTGGAAGGCCAAGAGCTTCACCGACAGGGACATCGTGCTGCATTTCTGCATCCTCGACCTGCTTTCGGATAAGAGCGCAAAAAGCATAAGGGAGCTGACCGACGGCGTTTCGGAGCTGCTTTCGCACACAAATACCCCCTTTGCCCTCGATGAGTCCACCGTGCGCAAAAAGCTGCGCGAATACGAGGGCATGGGCATCGTCACGGCCGAAAAAAAGGGCAGGGGACTGTACTATCGCCTCGCCGAGGATGATGTTAGCTTATCCTCGTGGGAGAGCGCCGCGGCGTTTTTCTCCGAGGAGGCGCCCTTCGGCGTCATAGGCTCGTATATCCTCGACCGCCTTCCGCGCGTGAGCGAGCATTTTCGCTTTAAGCATCATTATCTTCTGCACACTCTCGACACGCAGGTGCTTTTTGACGCCGTGTGCGCCATGAAGGGAAAGCGCAGCGTCGAGCTTACGCTCTTCGGAGACGCGCGATACCTTGTCTACCCCCTGCGCATTTACGTCAGCACCCAGACCGGACGCGAGTATCTTCTGGCGTATTGCGGCGAGCAGCGCAAGCCGATGTTTTTCCGCCTTGACAATATCCGCGAGCTGCGGGCGGGGGAATACGAGGAGCACCATGAGCGGTACGAGGGCTTTGCCGAGCGCCTGGCAGAAAATCTCTGGGGCGTTTCCGTGGGCACGGACTGCGGCATGGATCATGTCGAAATGACCGTGCGCGTTGATGACGGCGAGGACTTCATAGTCGAGCGCCTTGAGCGGGAAAAGCGCTGCGGGCGCATTGAGCGCCTTGACGGGCACACCTATAAATTCACCGCCGACGTGTACGACGCGCTGGAGCTTCTGCCGTGGGTGCGAAGCTTCATCGGGCGCATAATAAGCTTTGAAAGCGACAACGAATTTGCAAGAAAGCGCTTTTACGACGACCTTAACCGCATGGCGGAGCTTTACGCGGGAGGTGAGGCAAGGTGATATTCTCCGAGGTCTACGGCCTGTATTTTAAGACCGTTTCCGAAATCCTCGAAAAGGCGGCGGAGGGCGGTCTCACGCGGGAGGAGCTTACGCGCACGGTCGCGGAAAATGCCTTCGGCGAGAGCGTCGTGACGATACCGGCAAAGCTCACCGACGGAAGCTGGCCGCTTTTGACGGAAAAGCTCTATACACCGCTTCGCGCCGCGCCGCACACGCCGCTCACCACCCTGAAAAAGCAGTGGCTCAAGGCGCTTCTGCTCGATGCGCGCATCAGGCTCTTTGAGCCGTCGGTGCAGGGGCTTGAGGACGTCGAGCCGCTTTTCGAGCCGCGGCAGTTCGTGTATTTTGACCGCTATGCCGACGGCGACGATTACTCCGACGCGCGGTATATAAAGCATTTTCGCGCCATCCTGCGGGCAATGCGGGAAAAGCGGCGGCTGCGCGTGCGCTATCGTGACCGCACCGGCGGCAGGAATTGCAGCGTGTGCATTCCGTACAGGCTGGAATACTCCTCAAAGGACGATAAATTCCGCCTCATCGCCCAATCGCGCGGCAGGGCGGTGACCGTTAACCTCTCGCGCATAGACTCCGTGCAGCTTCTCGGAAAATACAGGGCGGAGGAATACCGCGCCCCGCGCGAGCGCGTGAAAACGCTCGTCATGGAGCTTTACGACACGCGCAAGGCACTTGAGCGGGCGATGCTGCATTTTTCCGACATGGAAAAGGAGACCGTTTTTCTCGGAGAGGGGCACTATCGCATAAAGCTCAAATACAGGGCGAGCGACGAAACGGAGATGCTCATTCGCATTTTGTCATTCGGACCGGTGCTGCGGGTGACGCAGCCGGAGAGCATTGCCGAGCTGCTGCGCGGGCGCATAGAGCGCCAGCTTGAGCTGCAAGAAAGAAAATAAACGAAAAATTTGCGGACTTTTCCCGAAAAAGGAGAGTTCGCAACTTTTTTTCCATGAAAAATGCCGCCGGGCATGGTATTTTATCATTGCAGGGCGCATCTGGGGGGGCACGCCCCCTCCGAGAAAAGCACAGACAGCAATGCCGATAATGAGTCAGAGGAATTTATATTTCGCTATTTAACCGTGCTTTGATATCCGCCCTGCCGCGGGGCGCATAAGAAGAATATGCGCCCTTGCGTACTATTTTATTCAAAAAGGAGGTCCTTCCCATGTTACAGACCCTGAAGAAAACCGCAAATATGACACGCACGGAAAACGGCGCGGCTTCCTGTCGCACGAGCGGGAGGGACTGCGTGGATCTTTTTGCGAGCATTGGTGCGCTGCGCCATGCCGACGAGAATGAGATCTACCGCCGCTTTTTCAGAGCCTACGCGGAGGACGGCGACCTTGCGATGAAGATATTATTCTACGCCCGCGACGTGCGCGGCGGTCTCGGAGAGCGCCGCGTTTTCCGCAGCATTCTGCACCGCCTTGCCTTTGACGAGCCGAGCTCCGTTTTGCGAAATCTTCCGTATATTGCGGATTACGGACGCTGGGACGATGTGCTCGTGCTGCTTGACACTCCCTGCCATGTGCAGGCGCTGGAGCTTATGAGGGCTCAGCTTGAGGCAGACCTCACAGCGCTCGGGGCAGGCGGCGAGGTCTCGCTGCTCGGAAAGTGGCTGCCGTCCGTGAACGCATCAAACGCGCAGACGGCGGTGACGGCGCGGCGCATCGCAAGACACTTCGGGCTGAGCGAGCGAGAGTACCGCAAGGCGCTTTCCGCTCTGCGCGCCGGGATACGCATCATCGAAAACGACCTGCGCGTGGGGAATTACGGCTTTGACTACTCAAAGCAGCCGTCCAAGGCGATGCTCAAGTACCGCAAGGCGTTCCTGCGCAACGACGGCGAGCGTTACTGCGAGTATTTGCGCCTCGTCTCGCGCGGAGAGTGTACGCTGCACACGGGCACGCTTCTGCCGTATGAGCTTGTCGAGCGCTGCTATGACTGTACCGAGGAGGAGCGGCTCTCCCTTGACGCGGTGTGGCGCGCGCTTGAGGATTTCACCGCGGACGAAAACGCGCTTGTCGTTGCCGACGGCTCGGGCTCAATGTATTGGAACAGCAGCCCGACTCCCGCGGCGGTCGCGCAGTCGCTGGCGATATACTTTGCCGAGCGCAGCAGGGGCGCGTTTCATAACCATTTCATCACCTTCTCCGAAACTCCGCGCCTTGTGGAGATAAAGGGTCGGGATATTGTGGACAAGGTGCGCTATTGCAGCAGCTTTGACGAGTGCGCGAACACGGATATCGAGGCGGTTTTCGACCTCATACTGCGCAGCGCGCTTGAAAACGGCGCGAGCCGTGAGGAGCTGCCCGCGCGGCTGTACATCATCTCCGACATGGAGTTTGACTGCTGCGCGCAAAATGCGTCCGCGACGAATTTCGAGGCCGCCGCCGCACGCTATGCGCAGGCGGGCTACAGGCTGCCCGAGCTCATTTTTTGGAATGTTGACAGCCGCCGTGAGCAGCAGCCCGTGCGCACCTCCGATTGCGGCGCCGCGCTCGTATCCGGATGCAGCCCGCGCGTGTTCTCGATGGTCACGAGCGGACAGCTCGACCCCTACGGCTTCATGCTGAGCGCCGTTGACACTCCGCGCTACGCCCGCATCGCCGCGTGAAGAAAAATAAGACCGCCAATAGGCGGTCTTATTTTTCTTTTGCTTACGAAATGAGCTCTATGCTGCCGTCGTCATAGCGGTAAAACTGCAATGCGTATTGCGTCAGCGAGAATGCGCCGCCGCTCGTCCACGCGCTGCCGTTTTTGCAGCACTCCATCGCGCTCATCACGGGGTACTGAAGCAGCGTCTGCTGGTGGAAATAGTTCATCCAGCTGCTGAATATATACGAAGGGTCGCTGCAAAGCGTTTCGTATGCGACATAGCCGCGCAGACGCTCTGCGTGCCTCGGACCTGAAAATGCGGCGAAAATGTCGTTCGTTTGCTCCTTGCCCCAGAACATCGTGTCGTGCACATAGCTCTCCGCGCCGAGGTACCAAAACGGCGATTCGTAGTCCGTGCCGTCCTTCGTGTACAAGACCCGCCCGAATGCGCTGTCGCCCTCGCCCGCGGCGGCGCTTGACCAGCCATCGGGAACGTCACGGTAGGTCGGCCAGAGCTGAATACACTCGGTGCCGTTAAAGCTGCGGCTGCCGTCCCAGCAGAAGTGGTGGATAACGATCCATCGCTCGCGCTCGCCTCCCGACAGGCGCACCGCAACGTGCGTCACCGCGGGACCGTTATCGCCGCGCGTGGAAATATCCTCGGGCGGCTCGGATACGACCTGCTCGGCGCTCTCGAGCTTTGCAATATCCTCGCTTGAGAGGTCGTCGAGAACGTCCTGCGGGAAGCCGAGCTCAAGCAGGTGCGATTTGATCTCCGTCTGCTCCTGCGAAGCCTCGCTCACGTTCTGCCAGGCCATTTTGTAGCTCGTGCCGAAGGTGTAGCCGCATATGACGCCGATGATAAGCGTGAGCGCGACGGCAATGACGAGCGCTTTATCGCTCACTCGCGTGGGGGAGGGCTCGATTGCGTAGCCCGTCTGCTCAAGCTCGCGCGAGAGCTTCACGAGACCGCGGATGATGAGGATATACGAAATTATCATTGCGGCGGCGATGATGATGCCCTCATATTTAACAGCCGCGAGGATAAGCACAAACACATACCACGCGACCACCGCGCCGCCCGCCGTGGCTCCGCCCTCAAGACCTGCCTTGCGGCGCACCGCCGACAGCGCCTGCCACAGACACACGGCGCTTGCAAGTCCCATTGCCGCACTCAGCCACGTTAAGACCGCGCCGGCGCCGCTGTCGTTAATAACCTGCATATACAGCGTCGTATTGAGAATGCACACGCCGTAAAACTGCACCGCACGCACGACCGTGAGCACGAAGCAGGCTCTGAACCAGCCGTTTTCGCTCCGCAGTGTGCACAGTCCGAGCAGCATGAGCACCATGCCGATCGCGGGGAGAATGTAGTTCAGCCCGAAAAAATTCAGCGTCAGCATCGTCAGCGCAAGCCCCGCGAAGACGCGGTCGGACGCTCTGCGCCACGGGGTCACGTCGGAAACTATCTCATCCGGCGGCGGGAGCTCGGGAAGCTCGCTTCGGAGCATTTTTTCAAGCTCCTCGTCGCTCATGTGCGCTCTTTCACGTTCGCTCAAGGCCGTCACCTCCCAACGCTTTGCGAAGCTGCTTTTTCAGTCTGTACAGCCGCCCCTCGACTGCGCGCTCGGTCATGCCGAGCTCCGACGCTATCTGGGCGGTGGACTGCATATAGTAATATTTTCGGTAAAACAGGCTGCGCTCGGCAACGGTGAGCTGACCCAGCGCCCTTGCCAGCGCCTCGCGCCGCTCGTTTAAAATGAGCTGTTCCTCGGGGCCCGGCTCGCGTGCCGGCTCTGCCTCGGGAAGCTCCTCGTGCGTGTGTCTGCCGAGCCTTTTCGCGTAGCTCACCGCCGCGTTTCGCGCTATCGCCGTGAGATACGCCCTGAGGCTGCCCTTTTCCGGGTCGAACAGCCCTATCTTATCCCAAATGATGAGGCTTATTTCGCTAAGGCAGTCCTCGCGCTCGTGCGCATCGGCGACTATCGGCGCGATTATGTATTTAAGAAGCGGCGCATACTGCCGCATAAGCTCCGCCATGCCGCGCTCGTCCTTTTCGAGCAGCAGGTCTATCATTTCCCGCTCCTGCACCGTGCCGCCTCCTTTCGTCCTGTCTATTTGATTATACACTCTTTCGTCCGAAATCCCACGCATTTTTTTGTCCGCCGCGCCGAGACTGTTAAGGGGATTGATTTTAACGGCGGGGAATTATATAATGTTATATTATCATTTAAGGAGACAGGCAATGGGCAAACTCAAATTTCTGCTTGCGCGTATAGCCGGACTCAACTGGCGTCAGATGTTCCGAAAGATCGACGAGGTGCACGAAAAGTCCGGAAAAAGCAAGATTTTCATATTTTTCGACATGGTTTGGTGCGGGCTGCGCTATCAGGCGGGCTACATGGATTACTGGCTTTTCGAGATGTACGACCTCAACGGCGCACAGCGAAAGACCATCCTCACCCGCGGCATGAATAACAGCTTCATTAAAAAATACAATGACCCCGCGTATATGCCCGAGATAGAGGACAAGCTCAGGTTTGCGAAGAATTTCTCCGAGTTTCTGCACCGCGACTGGCTCGATTTTTCAGTTGCGAGCGATGAGGAGATAGCCGAGTTCACCGCCAAGCACCCCGTTTTCATGGTGAAGCCCGTTGACGGACAGTGCGGACGCGGCATCGAAAAGCTCGATATAAACACCCTTGAGGTGCCCCTGCGCGAGCATCTTGCCGGAGCGGGACACGTCCTGCTTGAGGAGTGCGTCACGCAGCACCGCGACCTCATGGCGCTGCACCCCTGCTCGGTAAACACCTGCCGCGTCATAAGCTTCACCCGCGGCAAAACGACGCGCGTCGTCGCGGCGTATCTGCGCATCGGCAACGGGAAGTACGTCGATAATTTCAATAACGGCGGCATGGTCGTTCCCATCGAGGAGGACTGCGGCAAAATCATCTATCCCGCGCTGGATAAGTCGGGGCGGCTGTATGATGTGCATCCGATGACGGGCGTGGCGATAAAGGGCTTTCAGATACCGCTTTGGGACGAGGTCATTTCGCTTGTCGAGCGTGCGGGACAGATCGTGCCGCAGGTCGGCATCGTCGGCTGGGACGTGTGCGTGACCGATAACGGGCCGCTGCTCATCGAGGGCAACGACTATCCCGGACATGATATCTATCAGCTCCCGCCCCACCGCACCGACGGCATCGGCGTCCTCCCCAAATTCCTCAAGGCAATGCAACAGTGACTGTTGTGTCAATTCGCTACGGACATCGGCGGCGGCTTTAACTGCGCGGACACGGCAGCGGACTGCGGAGGAAACCGATATTTGCGCTGCAATAGCCATTGAGGAGCCATTGAGGCAATGCGCTTTGAGACGGCGCAGCAAACCTATAAGTACGGAGCAAAAACATGAGTGAAAAGATCGTTATATTTGATTTGGACGGAACGCTTCTTAACACGCTTTCCGATCTGCACGATTCGACAAATTACGCACTGCGCAGCGTTGGACTGCCCGAGCGTAGCATTGACGAGGTGCGCCGCTTCGTCGGCAACGGCATCAGAAAGCTCATAGAGCGCGCCGTGCCGTCCGACTGTGCGCCCGAGACGCTTGAGCGCTGCTTTGAGTGCTTTAAAACGCACTATTCGGAGCACTGCATGGACACCACCGCGCCCTATCCCGGTATTGCGGAGCTTCTGCATGCGCTCAAGGGTGAAGGCTGCGCTATCGGCGTCGTGTCAAACAAGGCCGACGCACCGGCAAAGGCGCTCGTCGCGCACTATTTCCCCAATGTGTTTGACAGCGTCGTGGGCGAGCGCGAAAACGTGCGCAAAAAGCCCGCGCCGGATGCGGTGCTTGAGACGCTGCGCTCTCTCGGCGGGGATATTGAAAGCTGCGTGTACGTCGGCGACTCCGACGTGGATTTTCACACCGCGCAAAACGCGGGCTGCCGCGTCGTGCTCGTGTCATGGGGCTTCAAAACGCGCGAATTTCTCGACGGCTTCGGAGCTGCGGTCGCGGATGACGCTCGGCAGCTTCTGGAGCTCATAAACGGAGGGGAGTGCAATGAAAATTAAGAAAAGAGCAGTAGCGGCGGCAATCGCTGCGGCGACGCTCGGCTATGTGATAGGCGACTTGAACCCCGCCTACGTCCTGGGTCTGCGCAAGGGATACGACATACGCAAAAAGGGCTCCGGCAACGCGGGCGCAACGAACCTCATGATCCTTGAGGGCAAAAAGGCAGGCGCCTTCGTCATGTGCTTTGACATCAGCAAGGCGGCAGTGAGCGTGGGCGTTGCGCGGCGGCTCATGAAATCGAACAAGTATTCGGGCGAAATTGCCGGCACCGCGTGCATACTCGGACATATGTACCCCGCGCTCATGCATTTTCGCGGCGGCAAGGGGCTCGCGTGCCTCGGCGGCGTCATCCTTGCGTTCAGCGTGAACGATTTTATCATGACGCTGTTTTTGGAGTCACTGCTGCTGATGGCGACGCGCTATCTGTGCCTCGTGCCCATTTCTGGCGCGATATTTTACCCCATCTACCACGGCATCATGCGCGGCGATTGGCGCAGCGGAGCGATCCTCGGTCTCGTCACGCTCCCCATCATCTCAAAGCACATGGAAAACCTCGAACGCATCAGGCAGGGCAGGGAGCTCAAGGTCGATTTCCTTTGGGATAAGGACGGCGAGCTCGACCGTATCGGCTGGGTCGGCGAGGTCGAATAAAAAATACGGCATTGAAAAAGCACCGCAGTTCTTGAACTGCGGTGCTTTGCATATGGTAGATTAACTTACTTGCCGAGGTAGAAGGGGTTGCCGTCCTTGTCCTGGAAGTACTGGTTTGCGTAGTTATCCTGGATGCAGTGAACGACCTTGGTGAGGATATCGCAGGTCGGGGTGGGGATGCCCAGCTCCTTGCCGTACTCGGCGATCTTGCCGTTGAGAACGTCGATCTCGGTCTGACGCTGATGGATCAGAGCATCCTGGCACATGGAGGGGTAGTAGTCGCCGATGTTGGTGACGATGTCGGCATGGTCGTGAGCGATGAACTCGTCAGCGTCCATGGGAACGCCCTTTGCGGTAGCAACGGCGCAGGTCTCGCGGATGATGCCGTGGAACAGCTGCTGGCCCCAAGGATCGGCCTCGACCTCCGCGATCTTCAGACGCAGGACTGCGCAGACGGTATTGACGGTCGCGTTGACGCAGACCTTTTTCCAGATGAACTTGTAGATGTTGTTGTCGGTGCCCGGCTCGCCGTCGCGCCAGTAAGCATCGCAGCCGCCCTCGCGGTAGCACTTGAGCATCTCGGCGCAGGCTGCGTCGTTGAGCTCACTTCTGACAGCGCCGCCGAAGTTCATCTGAACGCCGCCGGCAGGGGTGGAAACGCAGTGACCGGGCTCGGGCAGTGCGGTGCCGAGAACGCCGGAGCCGATGACGCAACGCTCCTTGGGGAATACCTTGAAGAGGTTGTCGTCGTTGCCGAGACCGTTAATGAGGGAAACGGCTACGGTGGTGTCGCCGACGACGGGCAGGGAGTCCTGAATTGCCTGCTCGAGCTGGGTCGCCTTGGTCATGTAGATGATGACGTCGACCTTGCCCTCTGCCTCGGCTGCTGCCGCGGAGGAGGTGTAGGTGCGGAAACCCTTGAGCTGGTAGTTGTAATCGGTGTATGCACCGTTTTCTTCCTGGTGGATGGTGAAGAGCATGCCGTCCTCGGCAACCTTCTTCATGTGTGCCTCATAGCGGTCGATGAGGACCATGTCTGCGCCGCCCTTTTTCAGGTAAGAAGCAAAAACGCTGCCTGCTGCGCCGGAACCGTACATTGCAATTTTCATTTTAGTGATCTCCTTTTATAGATAATGATGGTAGATGATTTATTTCCCGCAATACTGCTTGTCGTAGCTTTGCTGGATGGTTTGGATCATAAGAGTGAGCGCCGCATTCACGGGGGTGGGAATGCCGAGCTGCTCGCCGTAGCGCACTATTGCGCCGTTTAAGAGGCTGACCTCGGTCTGCCGCTGATGGATGAGAACGTCCTGCGCCATGGAGGGGTAATACTTTGCAAAGCCCTCACGCAGACGGTCGAGCTCCTCGAGCATCTCGTCCCAAAGGTCAACGCCCGTGAGCGCCTTTGCGACCGCACAGCCCTCCGCCCAGACGCTTTTTATGAGCTGTCTGCCGCTTTCGGTGTCGAGCATGGGGCCGACCTTGAGGCGGGTGAGAGCGGACAGGGTGTTGTAGCCGCTGTTTGATATTGCCTTCTTCCAAACGAAGGGACGGATGTCAGGCTCGAAAACGGTCAGGCAGCCGCCGTCGCAGAAGCACTTTTCGAGTTCCTTGCCGGCCTTTTCGGACGCCGCGTCGTTTTTCGCCGCGCCGAAGCGCATGATAACGCCGCTTTCGGGCTTGGAAACGCATTTTCCCGGCTCGGGAAGCTCGGTGCCTATCGTGCCGAAGCCGTAGAGTATGCGATCCTCGGGGACGTATTTTTTGAGGATGTCGTCATTGCCGATGCCGTTTTGCAGGGAAACGACGACGGTGGCGCTGCCTATGCAGGGCATGACGGAGGGCATGATGCCGTCGGTCTGGGTCGCCTTGACCATGAGGATGACCATATCCATCATGCCGATGTCCTCCGCGGAGTATGCCGTGTGGAAGCCCTTGAGGAGTTCCTCGCCGTCGGGAGTAACGAAGGTCATTCCGTCCTGCGCGACCTTGTCCATGTGCGCCTTGTAGCGGTCAACGAGCCAAAGCTCTGCCCCGCCCTTATTTAAATATGAAGCAAAAACGCTGCCGGCTGCGCCGGAGCCTATCATGGCTATTTTCATTTAAAACACCTTGGTCAAACACCACCGGAATATCCGGTGGTGTTTTGGTTATTTATATCACTCGAGCTCTGCCTTCTTGGCTGCGGAGAGCTTCTTGACCTTGGGGAGACCCCAGATCAGGACAGGCAGGAAGATAACGAGGATCGCGTAGTAGCCGTCGTAGCCGTAAGCATACTTGATGATGTTGCCCAGACCCAGCAGGGAGATGGCAAAGCAGATGCCGATGACGATGACGCCGACGATGACGCCGCGGACCTTCTCGTTCTTAATTGCTTTGGGGAAGCAGTAGCCCTGGAAGCGCTGGATCATGGTGAAGACCAGAGTTACGCTGGTGGAAACGAATGCGCAGAACAGGAGCACACTGAAGATGGCCATGAGCCACTTGATGCCGACGAGGGTGAGAACGGACTGGTTGGGGATGCCGCTTGCTGCGGTGGTGAAGCCCTGAATGCCGCCGTCCTGGAGAGCCTTGAGCAGCGGGTACCAGCGGGAGAGCATTCCTGCGGATGCAGCCAGTGCAAGACCGTTCATGAGCCAGCCGAGGATGTTTGCGCGCTTGATGCCCTTGAGGGTGAGACCCTCGCCTGCGGCGATCATTGCGGGGATGGAAACGCACTGGAATGCGGCGTAAACGATGATGCCGCGCCAGACGGCGTCGACGGGGTCGGAAACGTAGTTCGCTGCCTCGAGAGCGTTCTCGGCAAGGAGCTTTGCGCTGATGGCGTCAAAGTCGGCTGCGACGCCGGCGATGACGACTGCTGCGGTGGAGATGAGGATAGCGATGGAAAGAACGGTGGAAGCTGCGATGACGAGCTTGACGCCGAAGATGCTCAGAACGATGAGGACAGCGACGATGATGAGGTTAAAGAGGATCTTGGTTCCGACGACGGAATAGTCCGCGCCGACAAAGTTTGCAAGCACCTCGCCTGCGCCGGCGACTGCTGCCGCGACTGCCGCGAGAAGAATTACAATGTAGAAGATCTCAAAGAAAACCTCCATCCACGGCTTCGGATACAGAGCCGAGAAGGTGTCCTTGTAGTTGGTAAAGCCGCTGAGCTTTGCAAACTTCATAACGGTGTACATCACAAGAGCGAGAATGCCCATTGCGATGATGGGGAAAATTGCTGCATATAAGCCGTACTGTGCGAAATAGCTGACGACCTGGTTACCGGAGGCGAAGCCGCCGCCTACGTGGGTGCCGAACCACACGGATGCGACCGTAAACGCGGCCGCCCATGTGCCCTTGGCTGCTTTGTTGTTCATAGTGTTTCTCCTTTTTCTCTTTTCGATAATAACATTCCCGGCTTTTGCGGCGGGCTCCTCAACCAGCTTCAAAAGTCATCGGGAAAAATGCTTACACGGTGATTCTC
>CEBV01050860.1_pt1 | contig 22107 bp, 17 predicted proteins | sample 554741 | NCBI WGS metagenome assembly CEBV01 (sample SAMEA3182070, study PRJEB8094) | gut metagenome | biome: human; feature: gut; material: Stool; isolation source: human stools | place: Canada | collected 2011-11-22 | reverse complement strand
TCTGGTATACTGTATCTGTTACCGTGGTACGGGGCTGGGAGTATGCCCGCTTTTGGGAGAACCGTTTCCCGCCGCTGTGCCATAGGCAGATAAATTACTTGAAAGAGGTACTGTATTATGAATAAGCAGGAAGTTATGGCCAAAGTCGCTCTGACCGAGAAGGACACTGGCTCCCCCGAGGTTCAGGTCGCTCTGCTGACCGCTCACATCAACGAGCTGAACGAGCACCTGAAGAAGAACCCTAACGATCACCACAGCCGCCGCGGTCTGCTGAAGATGGTTGGCCGTCGCCGCAATCTGCTGGCTTATCTCCAGAAGAAGGACATCGAGCGTTACCGTGCTCTGATCGCAACTCTGGGTCTGCGTAAGTAATTTTAACGGAGGGCAGGTACCGCAAAGGTACCTGCCCTTTGCTTTATGTATAGCTCCATGTATCCCATGCGCACAAAATAGCGGTGGCAGCGTATTGCAGCAGTAAATCGAACGCCCGTGCCTGCGGGCAGGGACGCTGGATTTATTGCTATAATGCGCACGCCACGGCTTTTTGGATAGAACGATCCGAAAAACAAGGAGGCAGAAACAATGGCAATCGAATTTGGTTCCCGCAAAGAGACCTTTGACAACTTCAAGGTCTACGAAACCATGCTGGCCGGCCGCCCGTTCAAGGTTGAAATGGGCAAGATGTGTGGCCTGTCCAATGCCAGCGCACTGATCCGCTACGGCGAGACCTGCGTGATGTGCAACGTGGTCATGAGCCCCAAGCCCCGCGAGGGCGTGGATTTCTTCCCGCTGAACGTGGAGTACGAGGAAAAGCTCTACGCCGCAGGCCGCATTCCCGGCAGCTTTATGCGCCGTGAGGGCCGCCCCGGTGAGCGCGCTATCCTGACCAGCCGCGTGGTGGACCGCCCCATGCGCCCGCTGTTCCCCAAGGAGATGCGCAACGACGTGTGCATCACCATGACCGTCATGAGCCTTGACCCGGACTGCAGCCCCGAGATCGCCGGTATGATCGGCGCTTCTCTGGTGACCGCCGTGTCCGACATCCCCTGGAACGGCCCCATCGGCGGCGTGCAGGTGGGTCTGGTGAACGGCGAGATCGTGCTGAACCCCACCCAGGAGCAGCGCAAGGTGAGCGACCTTGCTCTGACCGTTGCCGCCACTATGGATAAGATCGTGATGATCGAGGCCGGCGCCAACGAGGTGGACGAGGACACCATGCTGACCGCCATCAAGACCGCACACGTTGAGATCAAGAAGATCATCGAGTTCATCAACAAGATCGTGGCCGAGCGCGGCAAGCCGAAGATCGACTTCCAGGTTGTGGGTCTGGATATGGACGTGTTCCACGCCATCCAGAATAAGTACCTGGACGATTTCAAGGCCGCTATGGACACCGACGACAAGAACGTGCGTGACGCAGCCCTGCTGCCCATCATGGACAAGATCGCCGAGGAATACCCCGACCTGTCCGCCGCCGATCTGGATCTGGTAAGCTACAAGATGCAGAAGTTCGTGGTGCGCCGCTGGCTGCTGGATGAGGGCAAGCGCGTGGACGGCCGCGGCATCAACGAGATCCGCCCGCTGGCCGCAGAGGTGGGCATTCTGCCCCGCGTGCACGGTTCCGGTATGTTCACCCGTGGCCAGACGCAGGTGCTTACCACCTGCACGCTGGGCGGCACCAAGGACAACCAGTTGATGGACGATCTGACCGACGAGCAGACCAAGCGCTATATCCACCACTATAACTTCCCGCCGTACTCTGTGGGCGAGGCACGCGCACCGCGCAGCCCCGGCCGCCGCGAGATCGGCCACGGCGCACTGGCCGAGCGTGCTCTGGTGCCGGTGCTGCCCTCCTTGGAGGAGTTCCCCTACACCATCCGCTGCGTGTCCGAGGTGCTCAGCTCTAACGGCTCCACCTCTCAGGCTTCCATCTGCGGCTCTACACTGGCGCTGATGGACGCAGGCGTGCCCATCAAGGCTCCGGTTGCCGGTATCTCCTGCGGCCTGATCACCGAGGGCGAGCGCTGGATGACCATGCTGGACATTCAGGGCGTGGAGGACTTCCACGGCGATATGGACTTTAAGGTTGGCGGCACCCGCAAGGGCATTACCGCCATCCAGATGGATATCAAGATCGACGGCCTGACCTACGACATCATTGCCGAGGCCTTCGAGAAGTGCCGCAAGGGCCGCCTGTATATTCTGGACGAGATCATCAAGCCCGTGATCGCCGAGCCCCGTCAGGAGCTGAGCCGCTGGGCACCCAAGATGTTCAGCATGATGATCCCCACCGACAAGATCAAGGACGTGATCGGTAAGGGCGGCAAGGTCATTCAGGATATCTGCGCCACCTGCAACTGCAAGATCGATGTGCAGGAGGACGGCCATGTGTTCGTCTCCGCCGTGGATCAGGAGGACGCAAAGCGCGCCATCTTTACCATCAAGACCATTGTGGAGGACCCCGAGATCGGTGCCATCTACAAGGGCAAGGTGACCCGCCTGATGAACTTTGGTGCCTTTGTGGAGATCGCCCCGGGCAAGGAAGGCCTTGTGCATATCTCCAAGCTGGACACCAAGCGCGTGGAGCGGGTAGAGGACGTGGTTGCCGTGGGCGATGCCATCGTGGTCAAGGTGACCGACATCGACCAGCAGGGCCGCATCAACCTGAGCCGCCGCGACGCCATTCTGGCTCTGGAAGCCAAAAGGGCCGCCCAGCAGCAGTAAAAACCTAATACAGATTGCATAAAATAAGAGCCGCTGTACTTTTTGTACAGCGGCTCTTTTGCGTGTACCCCCTCAGGCTCACTGCGTTCGCCAACTCCACCCAAAAAGCTCCCCCTTCGGGGGAGCTGGCATCGAGCAAAGCGAGATGCCTGAGAGGGTTCGTGCCCAAACCCCACCCGTGAAAAGGCAATTCTGGAAAATCCGCAGATTTTCCAGAATTGCAAATTTAAAAATATATTTTCCGCTGATTATGCGCAGAGCAATGCGGAGCGCATTCAAAATCGTGCTGCGCCCGGCAGGGGAAAGGGCACAAAAAATGCTCCCCCTTGCGGGGGAGCAAATTCGGCAACGCCACGCCACGTTGTGCCGAAAAGAAAGGAGCGCAAAGTCAGTTTTCCTTTTTGCCCTGACGGTTCAGCACCCAGCCTGCGGCAAACAGCAGCACGCCGCTGCAGGCCAGCACCGGCACGGGCCAGTTCAACTGGCCGGTCTGGGGCAGAACAGGCTTATCGGGGTTGGAAGGGGAGACCGGGTTATCCGGATTTTCGGGGCTTACCGGGTTGTCCGGGCTGTCGGGACTTACCGGGTTATCCGGTGTGCCGGGGCTCACCGGCGTATCCGGGGTGTCCGGCTGCTCCGGGAGATCGGGGGTGTCCGGTGTGTCGGGCGTATCCGGCGGCGTGTCAGGCACATCCGGGGTGTCGGGGGTGTCCGGCGTTTCCGGGATGGTAGCGCCTACCTTGGGGGTGGCGTCCACATCGTAGATCCAGTTGTCGCCATCGGGCATGGGGATGGACACAAGGAAGGGTTTGATGGCCTCGTAGCCGTGGGATGCCTCGGTCTGCACGACCAAGTACAGACCCTGCGGCAGCTTGGTAATGTTGGCATAGCCCTCTTCGTTCACGTCCTGCTGGGCGGCAATGGCGGGCACAGCGGGCAGATACTTTACCAGCCGGTCTGCCAGCGTGCTGTCGGAAAGATCGCCCAGCACGACACCGCAGCCCGTAAAATCGCCGGTATAGTCAAAGTACAGGTTGCCGTTGGTGCGTTTGACGGAGGCCACCTGATACAGGGTAAGCTCGCCGCCGCGCAGGGGCACATCGTTGTGGGTGTCGTACAGACGGACATGGAGCGAGCCCAGACGCCCCAGTACAATGTTGGCACTGGTGGCAAACGCCGGCAGGGCGCAGCATACCACAAGGCACATAGCCAGCAGTACAGCCGCCAGACGATGACGCAGATCAATGCTTTTCATGTTCTTCACCTCTCGTTTTCTTGGGTTTGCGTGTGGAAATCAGCATACCGATCAGCAAGATCAGCAGCATGGGCAGCGCCATAATGGGCGCAACAATAATGGGTTCAATTTTAAGCGCTTCGGCGGTAACGCGGAGGTGCTTGTACTGATCCGGGGTCTCTACGCGGCGACCGCGTACCAGCAGGCGGTGGGTGTTGATGCCATAGGGGGTGCAGGTCATCAGGGTGACGTAGTCCTTGCCTTCGGCGATCTTCAGCTCATCGGTCTCGGTGGGCAGCACGATGGAGATTTTGTCCACCTCGTAGGTGAGCACCCGGTCCAGCACGGTGATGGTAAAGGTATCGCCCACTTCCAGCTGGTCGAGGTTGGTAAACAGCTTTGCGCTGGGCAGGCCGCGGTGCGCCGAGATGACCGCGTGGGTGGACGCGCCGCCCACCGGCAGGCTGGTGCCCTCCAAGTGGCCTGCGGCGATCTGCAATACGCCGTCGCTGGTGCCGTGGTAGATGGGCAGCTCCACGCCGATTTTGGAAATGGTGATGTAACCCATAATGCCGGTGCCGGTAATATCCAGCGTTTCGTTGTAGCCGGTAAGCTGATCCGGGCGGTAAAGGGCGTTTTCGTTGGCGGCCACCTGTGCGTTAAAGGCATCGGCGGCGTCAAAGTAGGCGCTGTAATCCGCATCGGTCATGTTGTCCACGTCCTGCGCGTAGCTTGCCACCGCGCGGGACTGGTTGCGCTGGTTGACGTAATCGCTGATAGTGGGGTATAACATCACGGATAGACCCACGAAAAAGACGAGGATCAATATAATGGTGCTTTTGTTCTTTTTCATGGGCTACTCCCTAACGTTATAGTTTCAGGATCAGAGCAGGGGGCCTTGCGGCCCCGCTCTGTGCAAGGGAAAAGGAGAGCTTAGCGGTTCTCCATGCGCTTTTTGGTAATGAGCAGGATAGCTGCTGCAACCATCAGGCCGCCGCCGATCACATAGAAGATGGTGGTACCGATGCCGCCGGTGCCGGGCAGGGTAGTGCCGCGGTTGTTCTCAATGGGAACAACCTTTTCTTCCTCATCGGTATCCTCAAAATCTTCCTCATTGACCATCTTATACTGGACAGTGTAAGTAGCGTTAGTGAGGTTGTTGCAGCTGCTGGTGATCAGAACTTCCACATCAGAGGTCAGGCTGTTGAAGCCGACGGGAGTTGCGGTTTCCTTCAGGAAGTAGGTGCCTGCGTCCAGACCTTCAACGACAACATTGGAGGTTGCGTTAGTCTTAAGCTTACCGGCTTCACTCTCAGTTGCAGTCCAACCGGTCAGTTTGTTGTTGGAATCGAACTTTGCGTACTCAGCCTTATCGTCGGCATTCTTGCGGTACAGCACGAACTCAACATTAGCCAGATACTGCTTTTCATTGTTACTATCGGTGAAGTACTTGAGGATATCGAATTTCCAAGTATAGGTCTTGGTATTGCTGTGGGTGGTCTCGCCCGTTTCGCCGTACTTCAGCCAAGTTTCGTTGTCGTTGCCGTCAGTACCAACCACAGCATCGCTATTAATGATAGCGGAGTAGGTTACAACCACCTTATCGTTGGTTTGCAGAGTACCATTGGGGAAAGAAATCTCAAAAGTGCACTTATCGGTATTGGTGTACTTTACCGTGTAGTTAGTAATGAGAGTGTCATTTACCTTTACGGCAATGGAATTCTCCTTAAAGGACAGACCATTGGACATCTTATCGTGCAGAACGTAGTTGGTGGGGTTACCATCGGTCACGTAGATGGTGGTATGGAAGTTTACGGTATCGCCAACGTTGCCGTCGTTGCCCTGACCCCAAGAGTCGGAAGCGTACTCAACTTCCTTTTCCACAGTGGGAGCACCGTTCTTCTCCTTGATGGTCACTTGTTTTGCAGTGGTATCAATGGAGCAAATCGCATCAGTGGTCAGGTCAGAAACCACCAGATACCAGCCGAGGGGCAGGTTATCAAAGATTACAGTGCTCGAGCTTGCTTTTACAGAGCCGTCAGCAGTGAGGGAAGGAGTATCCTTAACATGCTGACCGGCAGCTACTGCAAGTGCCTTGATAGCAGTGCCATTATCTGCGTTATCAGAGTTTGCCCAAGTAACAACACCGGTCTTGGAATCAACAGATAAATAGGTCATCTGACCCTCAACAAAAGCTCCCCACTTATCATTTTTTACATAGCGGAAGGACTTAGCAGTGTCATTGTACTGAAGATCCAGAATACGGTAGATCTTATAGGTCTGATTGGCAACAGCGTTTTGAATGGTAATTTTACCATCCTCGCTGCTGCTGTGGGTAGAACCATCCGCCGCAAACGCCGGGATGGCCATGGCGCAAACCATAGCAACTGCCAGCAGTGCAGCCATGAGTTTTTTCATTGCTTTTTTCATGGAAAAAGCCCCTTTCTTTTCTGCCCCTTGCCGCCCCCTGCATTTTGCACAGGGGGGGGGGAGGGGTGTCGTTTTTGTTCGGTCTATCGCGTAAACTTTGCGCCGGGCGGGCGGGGGCTCAGCCTCGGGCGTCCAGCTGGGGGAAGTGCAGCTTAGTCATCTGCCCTCCCTTCGCGTCTGCGCTTGCGGTGGATAAAACTATATGCCAGCGCGGTCAGCATCATAGTGCCGCCCACGGCTGTGTACGGGAGTGTACCGGTGCCGCCGGTAGAGGGGAGCTCGTAGCCGGAGGAATCGGTCTCGGTGTTGATGATGGTAATAGTACCATGCTGCACACCATCGTTGCCAATGTAGCTTACCGTGTAATTTTTGTTGGTGGCAACTTCCTTTACGTAGAAGTAGCAGTCTTTATAGGTTTCAGGGATCGCGTAGTTGTAAGTCCAGCTGTCCGTCTTACTCAGCGTGATGGTGTCAACCATTTTGGCGTTGGGGGTATCGCCCTTGGTCGGGGTGCACCAGAGTTCCAGCTGGATGTTATCCGGCAGGCTGCTAGCGTCTTTGGGAATGGCTTTGCCGTCTTTGTCGATCCACTGTTTTACAAAGGTAAGACGGTTGCTTTCGTTGGTCACTTCCAGATCAATGGAAGCGCTACCCTTGTAGACATTGACGTTACCTTGGGCTACGCCGGTGTTAGATTCACCGTAACTGCCGACAGCGGTTTTGTAGGCAACGTCATCCGAGGTGGAATCAGATGTCCAGATGAAGTAATGCGCCCAATCTGTATCCGTGCGGTAGCCATCCGGTGCCTGTTTTTCGGTCAGCTTGTAAAGGTAATTGTGGGGGCGGTACACAGCACCGGCTGCGTTCTTACCGGGCTTTAAACCGGCAGCTTCGGAGAAGGTCAGGTCGATCTTACCGCTCTCGTCAGTTGTTACAGTCTGGACGTCCTCGTACTCACCGCTGCCGATGTTAAACCATTGCAGCTTGAACGTTGCACCGGGCAGCAGCTTTCGGGCATCGCGACTATCAACCTTATACAGATGCAGTTCGGCAGAATCGGCAGTGCCTCCGGCGCTTGTAGCCTGCGTCTTTGTGGAAATCTCCTCGAGCGTTTTACCACAAAGCTCGGCGGTGTTTTTCATGCGGTACTCGGTTTTAGAAGTGTTCCTGTAAGCATACTCCAGAACATAGGCATAACCGTTCGGGACGCTGACGGTAAGGATATAATGGTTGCGCTGATTTTTTTGGGTCTCCTTATAGTCCACAGTATATACGCCGTCGGCGATCTCTGCGCCCTTCTTATCGGGAGCGGTTGGGTCATAGCTGTACAACTTGACCGTAGAGCGTACCAGCGCGGCGGTATTTGATTCGTTGCCATCGGGGTGCATATCGTCTACCAGCTCGATCATCTTGTCGGTGCCAAGCTTCAGCTTGTCGGGGTTGATGACAACAGAGTACCGTACATAGCCGGTAGAATTATCATACTGTCCTTTCTTGCTTATGATCTGGGATTCATGCTTGACCTCAGTTTTGGTGGTAGAGCTATACTCTCCCCATTTTGCAGAGTTGCTGAAATATACGGTCTGCACCTGCTGGGTAGGATCCCAGATGCTATCATCCACTTTTGCAGCAAAACGGATCAGGATGCGGTCAACAAGCTGCGGGTCGGGGTATTTCAGATACTTGAAATTACCAGTAAGACCAAATGTCAACTTCTGGCCGTTCTGCTGGACGCTGAAGAAGTCAGCGGTTGAAAGGTTTCCTTGAATCTGGGGCTGTTCATCGCCATTTTTATACCATTGTGCATCGGACATGTATTGCCGCCGTGTATTGCCAGTGGTGTACATATCTTCAGCACCACGGCGCACTACTACAAAGGCAGAGTCTTTAACATAGGTCAGGCCGTCCTGCAGGGTATCGGTGACGGTGGTGGCTGTCCATTTTGTCAGGTCGCCGGGAGTAAGCTCCAACTGGTAGTAGATATAGGTGCCCTCGTGCTTGACGCCATTAAAATCTGTATAGCCGTTGCCTTTTTCTACAGTGACATCGTTGGCGCTATAAGAGCCTTCACTATTCGTACCGCCGGCCGTATTAGAGGACGTTTTAACAAGCCCCATGCTGTTATCGGCGGGCACGGTAAAATAGTACGTGGCGGTCGTGCCTTCGCCCTTATTCTTAAATTCAATCTTGTCACCGGGCTTCAGCGCAGTTTTATCATACGATGCCTTGGTAGAGTACTCGGAGATCACGACCTCATCCAGATCGAACGTACCGGTCTTTTCAAACGTCAGCTTGAAAGAGCGAACCTTGTCGTTATCGTTCGGGGAAGTGTACTCATCCTTATCCTTACAATCTTTTTCCGCGTAATAATGGATAGTAAGTTTAAGACCGGCAGTCAACAGATCATTGTAGCCGTAGGAATTTTCTCCCACAAACACCAGCAAGTTAGCCTTGATGTCTGCTTCCAACTCGCTCTTGACGGCATAATGGTCGCCGTTTTCGGGCTTTTTGATGGTATCCTGAATCTCGACCTTGTTTGCGCCTTCATTATCGGGCAGCTGAACTTCCAACTTCCAAGGCAGCGTAAAGAGCCCGGTTGTGGTATCCAGATCGGAAGTGGTCAGGGTGGATTCATTATTACCAGATTTAGTTGTTTTGCTGACGACCTCGCTGCCTTTGTTGTAGCCGGCAGAGCCCGTGCCTTCCCACTTCTTGCCCCCATTGAGTTTGATCGTTGCAGTGTTGCTTACAGTGGGGTTCGTTGCAAAGTCAGCCGGGGCAGTTGTGGTATAGGTTACTGTATACTTGGAATTTGCATTCGGGTCGTTGAAGGGAGAATCAGTCGGGAAGGTGTAGGTGAATTTGTTTTTACCAATTTCAAAATCAGTTTTGTTAACAAGCTTTTTGCCGTCCTTGTCCTTGATGATGAATTTGCCGGTCATTTTCATTCCGTTTTGCAGGGTATCATTCAATTCAAGCCCGGCCAGCGTGTTGCCGTTGGGGTAAATCTCGATCGTCCAAGTGATTTCTTTTGTTTTTGGGTCATAGCTGCCATATTTTTGCAGCTCGTTTTGGAAACTGATTTCTTTACCGTTGCTCTCGCCGTTGGCAAAAGCGGTATTTTTAATATTACCCCAGTCCTGCTTGGTTTTCTTGAACTCAAGATCATAGTCCAGTGTATAATACTCACCGGCGTTCAGCGCGGGCAGCTTGCTGCCGTCGGCTGTTGTGATCTTGATTGCAGGACGGCCGTTTTCGTTAGACGTAGTCACTTTGCAATCGCTGTACGGTGTAGTGCTACCGTTCTTGTACAGCTTGACATCCTGATACTTGACATCCGAAATATTATTGATCTCGGTGATCTTATCTACCAGATCGATCGTCTCGCCGCTGCCGTTTTTCGTGCTTACGGTAACTTTGTAGTGCACCTTATAGGTACCGTCAGCTTGCAGCGTATACTCAGAGCCGCTGGCGTTCTTTACGATCTCTTTTTTAACTTTAACGTCCGTCTGCTTTTTGATCTCAACAGTATGACTGGTTCCGGGGAATCTGATCTGATTTTCAGTTGGGGTCGATGTTTCGCTTACGCGGCAATCAACGTAAAATGTGCCGCTGGTCTGTCCGCTCAGCGGTTTGTTAAAGTTGAGGGTAGCAAGACCGTTTGTGTCTACGGTAATAGTACCAATGGTTTCGTTTTGACCGTTAGTCAGAAATCCGCTTGCAGTGTTTTTAAGCGGAATAAGATGGCTGGGGAGCTTGTAGGTCAGGGTGCTTACACCATTGGCGCTCCCATCGGGAATGTCAAAGCCATAATGCAAGGATACATTGTCATTGACGGTAACGGAAACACCCTCGGGCAGTGTAGGGGCATCGGTGGTGGGAGTGCCCTTGACTGTATAAGTGTTGCCGTTGAGCGTGATCGTAGTGCCGGTGATCCAGTTATCGTTCAACGTGGCCGTGGTGCTTGCAGTCATGGGCTCACCCGCCATCGTAAGCATACTGGGGGCTTTCAGTGCGCCGTCAACGGCAGAGGAGAGCATCTCGTCTGCGTACTGGGCATAGGCAACATCCACCACGGCCAGTACCTCGGCGCTGGAAATGGTGACCTCGGCCACCTTGCCGTCCACGTCGCCGGAGATGACGGTCAGGGTGTCATCGTCCGCCTCGCTCACGATGCCCACGGTCTCCACGGGCTGAGCGTCAGTCACGGTGGTGGTCTGCGGCTCGGCAGCGGGGGACACCACGCTGGGGATAAGGGTGTCCGCGCCGGATGCAGAGGTGCCGGTGCTGTCCGCCGGCTTTGCGGCGGGCTGCTCCGGGTTGGCGGTGTCGGGGAGATCGGGGGTGATCACACTGTCGGCAGCGGGGGCTGCATCCAACGCAGAAGCGCCGGAAGTTTCAAGCTCTGCGCCGTTCTCACCCTCAGCGTCCATGCTGAACAGGTCGTCCAGATCGTCCGCTGCACCATCGGCGCTGCTGTCCACAGCCACGGTGCGGGTGACGTACTTATTATAAATAACGATGTCGCCCACATTGGCGGCGCTGCCGTCCTCGCCGTCCAGCAGCCAATCCATGTCGCTCATGGAGCTGCGCAGGGAAAGCACGCTGGCCTCCTGCGGGATGGCGCTCTGGGGGATACCGGCGTACTTCAGGCAGTAGGAAAGGAACATCACGTCCCACTCGCCGTAGGGGTTGCCGTAAGACTGGCCGTAGCGGGAGTAGTAGCGCAGGGTCACGCCGTCCGCGGGGTCGATCTCGAAGTTTTTCTCGCTCTGCTCGTAGCCCAGCTGGGTCTTTGCCACGCTGAGCAGGTCCTCGTCCCAGTTGCCGGTCATCACGGCCTCGGCGTTGGCGGCCTGCCACTCCTCGGGGGTCTCAACGTCGGCGGAGGTGTCGCTCAGGCAGGCTACGGTGTGGTGATGCTCCGGCAGGGGGCAGGTAAGCACTTCCTCGTAGCAGGCGTCGGTGTGGTGGTGGTAGATGGGCTCCACGGTGTCCACCGTCGGCTCCAGTGCCACAGGCTCGGCCACAGCCATAGCCGCCAGCTCGGCGCTCTGGGTGGGCTCCACCACCTGCTCCACAAGCTCGCCCTCTTCCAGTCCACAGGTCAGCTCGTACTCGGTGGTATAGCAACTTTCGTCGTGGGTATGCTCAAATTTGTCGCAGATCAGGCTGCCATCCTCGGGGTCGAAGCAGTCGTCACCGTGGACGTGCTCTTCCTCCATGCAGGTCAGAGTCTGCACCTCGGTGTAGCAGTCCTCGGTGTGCTCGTGGGGCACAAACTCGATCTGCGGCTCCAGCGACAGCGGCGCGGGCTCAGCCTCAACGGTGGGCTGGCTGGTCGCAGCAGCGGCGGCCACCTCGTCCGCATTTTCAAGCTCGCCTTCCTCGTAACCGCAGGTGAGCACCTTGGTGTAGCAATCCGCGGTGTGGGTGTGCTCCTCCTCGCCGCACTGGTACTGCGCGGTCATCGAGATGCCCACGCCATGCAGCTGCCAGTTGACGAACAGGGTGGTGATCATGGCAAGTGCCAGCACAAATGCGGTGTAGCGCCGCAGGGTGTGCCGGTTCTCACGGAACCGCTCCATGTACGTTTTAAGAATGTCGTTCATAACGAAATACCTCCTCCCGGGGTCAATGGATCAACGAGAAGCTGGACAAGGGCCATATCCTCAGGAAAACCCTGCCCACGATCTGGCTTTTTTCAACGCAGCCTATCACGCTGCTGCGGCTGTCGATGGAGGTGGCACGGTGGTCGCCCAGCACGAAGTAGCGGTTTTCCGGCACCTGATAGGGGAACCGGATGTCGCATTCGCCCACGGTCAGCGCGTCCACATAGGGTTCGTCCAGCGCCACGCCGTTTACCGAGACTACGCCGTTCACGTCCATATCGATCACATCACCGGGCTGCCCGATGATGCGCTTGAGCAGCAGCTTGTTCTGCCAGTAAAACCCGCACAACTCGCCGTTTTCAATGTGGTTGGATTTTACCAGCAGGATAATGTCTTTATCATTCAACGTAGGGTTCATGCTGTCGCCGGAGACCTGAAGCACCGGCAGAAACAGCGTAGCCAGCAGCACGGCTGCTGCGGCCACCACCACCAGAATATAGATCGTACTGCGCAGCACCCGCTGGTAGCGGCTCTGGTACGCAAGACGCTCACGTTCTGCGGCCACTTCCTCGGTGGAAGGGATGGAAGCGAACCGGATATCGCGTTTTTTCATGTTTCCTCCGAAGGCAGACCGTCGGTGCTGTGGTATTGGTCCAGCAGATCGTTGGCCTTGCGGTCAAATGCCTGCCAGCGCTGCTGCACCTCCTGCTCGGCCTGCTCCACCATGGCTTTGCAGTCGGCCTCGGTCTGGGTGCGTTTTTGCGCGGCGGCGGCAGTCATGGCGTCGCATTCCTGCTGCGCCTGCGCTTTCAGGCTGTCGGCGTCTGCCTGTGCCTGCTCCAGAATGCGTTTGGCCTCGCTGCGCGCCTGCGAAAGGGTATTGGCGGCGGTGGCGTTGGTGTCCGCAAGACTGGCCTGCACCGAGTGCAGATAGTCATCGGCGGCGGCCTGCGCGGCAGCGAACACGTTGTTCAGCTCCAGCGCGGCCTGCGCGATGGAACCGGCGCTTTCCAGCCGCAGCTGCCGGTCCTGCAGCTGCGCGGTAAGCGCGGCGTTCTGCGCCTTGAGCTGGTCCTCGCTCTGCTTCAGCGCATAGATGATCTCTATCAGTTCAGCGCGGTGCATCCGCCGCAGTTCACGATCTGCCATTTGCGTACAAACTCCCGAATGTAAAGATAACGAAATTTTTTTCGAAAATACCGAAACAACTTAACGGAAATGCCTGAAAACTCACTTGTTGCCACGCAACTTGCGCAGCTGGAGAGACCTTTTATAAACTACCTTATTTTAGCACATTCCATGTAACAACAATATAACAAATCAGACACAAAATCAAGAGATAAAGCCAAAAAACTTAAAAAGGTTGTTCACAATTCTGGAACGTGAAGTTCTGCGCAGTAATGCACTGAATTACAGCGTGTACGAAAAACGGGAGCCGCACTTTTCGAAAAAAGCGCGGCTCCCGGATCTGAACTTTGGGGTGATGCTTTTACTTGCCGAAGCTGCCCAGCAGGCTGTTCAGCGATACAAAGGACTGGTAGATGACGTTAACGTTGTTGATGATGGAGCTTGCACCGGAGAAGATGCGGGCAATGTAGTTGAACACCTTGCCGATGTCCAGGAAGGACTGATAAGCGTTGCTGGCGCCGCCGTCCAGATAGGTCATCTCCTCGGCTTCGATAGCGGAATAGCTGGCGGGCATTTTCATGGTAGAAGTAGTCATGGTAAGATCCCTTTCTTCAATGGTGTCATTGTGTTTACAGCAGTGTTCAGAACATGGTGGCGACCAGCAGGGTAGTAAGCAGGGCACCGGCCACAAGGGCAGGGCCTACATACTTTTGCCACTGGGTGGCGGCAGGCTGGGTGGTGGGCTGCGGCACGGTAGAAGTACCGGCCTTGGCAGTCCAGTGGGCGTAGATGGTGGCGTCGGAGGTGAACACGGTGGAGGTGGTCACCTTGCTGCCGCCCACCGGCTCGGTGTACCAGCCATCAAAGGTGTAGCCCGTCATGGTAGGCTGCTCGGGCGTGCTCTCCAGTTTGCCGGACAGGTTCGTGTAGGTTACCACGGTGGAGCAGATGCCGCCTTGGGCATCCATACCAATGGCGTACACGTTCTCTTCCTTTTTGCTCCCTGAAGTTTTGTCGGCGGCAAATGCAGCCGGCAGTGCGCAGCACAGCAGCGTGAACAGGCAAAGCCCGACCACCAGCGTTTTCAGGAATTTTTTCATGAGATCCCTCGCTTTCCTTCACAAAGATGGAGACACTGCCCCGCCCGGGGACAGCCCGGACATCGGCGTAGTTTCTTCAACTTATTTTTATCACATCCAGTGTACCAGAATCGCAACAAAAAATACAGTCTTTTGAGAAAATAATAAGAAAAATCAGGAAAAAAATAAATTTCACCTTTGCAATATGAATCTTGTGCCCCCTGCGGACTGTGTTTTTTGAAAAACGCATCCCGCAAAACTTGCCTTTCGTAAAAACATGGAAGGATATGGAAAACGCAGGGTCCCGGCCGCAAAGCCCAAAAACCGACCCAAACCGCCGCAAGTGCGGCAGACAGCGCACAGAAAAAGCTGCAAAAATGCGGCGCACCTCTTGTGGAACAGCGGAAAATATGCTATACTGTTTTGCATGATGCGCCATCGCCAAGCGGTAAGGCAGGGGACTTTGACTCCCCCATCGTAGGTTCGACTCCTGCTGGCGCAACCAGAAGAAGGCCGCTGCACAGGGAACTGTGCAGCGGCCTTCTTTATTTTTTGTTCTCCGGCAGCTTGAAGTAGCCGCGGTATTCGTCCGAGTAGATCTTGCTGCCCATACGGCTCACACCGCCGTACAGGTGGGTGCGCATCAGCGGCTCGATGGCGTCCAGATCCTTCTCACGCAGGATGCGCAGCATCTCGGCGTGCTCGCTGACGACGCTGGACACGTTGCGTGCACCCACGATGTCCAGACGGATAAAGCGGGAATAGTCTGCCTGCGGACGGGTCATCTGCTCCCAAAGGTACTCCTTGCTGGTCTTGTGGAACCAGTACTCGTGCATGGCAAGGTCGCAGCTGAGGAAGTGGTTGAAATCAAAGTTCTCCGGGTCGCTGCGCCCCGCAGCGGCTTCCAGCAGCATATTATAAAGGTGTTCTACCGCAAGGATCTCCATGGGCGAGCAGCTCTGCACAAAGTCCCGGAACACCATGCCCTCCACCGCAACACGCTGGAAGATGAGCTGATCCACCACGCCGGTGTCGATGGCGGTAACAATGGTGCCCTTGCAGGGAATGATCTGCACAAAGCGGTTCTGCTCCAGCCGCTGCAAAACGCTGCGGATAGGAGTGCGGGAAACGCCGAACCGCTTGCACAGCTGGTTTTCGCTCAGCGCTTCCCCGGGCAGGATCTTCAACGCGCAGATCTCGTCCTCGAGAATATGATAGAGCTCATCAGTGTGCTGTAATGTAGCCATAGTTGTTCTCCATTTATCCGGTAAATGTAATCTTAGTATCATTGTACCGTTACAGCAACTGAATGTCAATGCTGGAATGGAACTTGATTTGAATACTTGTATACAAGAATGCGCACTCGCGCACGGAACTGTTCCTGAAACTGAAAAACTGATATACCACTTTGCAATGCGGGAAAAGTGCTGATAAAATGCTGCAATCAAGTGACTGTTGTACCAAATGCACAAAGAAAACAGGAAACAACTGTCAAATTGCTATAATTGCAAGGCACTGTGCTTGTTTCGCGGTAACGCTGCGAGATGATATGCTGTATACAGGATTTTACTAAAAAAGCTGCAAGGGCACACACCCCGCAGATACCGGCTCGTCTCCGGCAAATACAACAGGGTGTTTGCCTTTTTTACGTGCGTGCTTGCTTTGCCGAACAAAAGGCGGTAAACTGGGTACAGACAAAATGCCCGAAAAGGAGAAATGACATGGCATATACAAAGGCTGACCTCAAGCACGACCTTGCAGCAATGGGGCTGACAGGCAACGAGACCATCCTGATCCATTCCTCCATGAAGTCCATCGGCCCGGTGGAGGGCGGCGCAGACACGGTTCTGGACGCATGGATGGAGTTTTTTGCAGAGGGCTTGCTGCTGCTGCCCACCCACACATGGCGGTTCATCAACGAGGAAAACCGAGTGTTCGATGTACGCCACAGCCCGTGCTGCGTGGGCATTCTGCCGGAGCTGTTCCGGCAGCGCCCCGGCGTGGTGCGCTCGCTGCACCCCACCCACAGCATGGCGGCTTACGGCAAGGGCGCAGCTGCGTATCTGGAAGGAGAGCTGGACGCCAACACCCCCTGCACTCCCGGCGGCTGCTACGACCGGCTGCGGGCAGCCCACGGCAAAGTGCTGCTGCTGGGGGTCACCCACGCCCGCAACACCTTTATCCATAGCGTGGAGGAGGTACTGAACGTGCCGAACCGCCTGACCGACAAGCCCATGCAGATGACCGTGGTGGACGAAGCCGGGGCGCAGCACACCGTCTATATGCGCCGCCACTACAACGCACAGCAGCCGCACATCTCGGAGGATTTCGTCAAGCTGGAACAGGCGTATCTGGACTGCGGCGCAGCTCGGAACACGAAATTTGGCGATGCAAGATGCATTTTGTGCGACGCCGAGGGGCTTTTCCGGGTCACCCGCCATGTTCTTGCCCCGAACCCCGAGGCCTTTGTCACCGAGCCGGTCATCCCGCCGGAGCGCTGGCAGGGGGGAATTTTATAATGCAATGCCGGGCAGCTTGCAGCTGCCCGGCATTTTTTACTTTTTGCTCAGCAGAAGCGGATACGGTACTCCCGAGGGGTGCAGTGCTTGATCTCCCGGAAGGTCTTGATAAAGTAGCTCGCGTCCGAAAAGCCGCATTCCAGCCCCACCTCGCCGGTCTTGAGCCGGGTGGAGCGCAGCAGCTCGGCGGCTTTTTCCACCCGGAACTGCTTGACGTACTGGATGGGCGTGATGCCCAGAAACTGCCGGAAGCTGCGCAGACAGGCGCTTTCGCTCAGGGCAACGCAGTCGGCCAGTTTTTCCACGGTCAGCTCCTCGGCGTAGTGCTCCTCTACATAGCGCAGCATCTGCTTCATCCGCTCCGAGGCGATCTGCTCCTGCTCCGATACCTTCACCTTGCCGCTGACGCATTGGGTAATGAGCAGCCGCAGGGCAGCGGTAAGGTGGTAGCGCACCCGGTTCTCGTAGTCAAAGGGCTCGTCCGCCACGCCCTTCCACGCCTCCCGCAGGCAGAGCAGCACCTGCCGCTGCCATGGCACGGCCTCGTCCAGCAAAAAGAAGGGCGGTGTGCCGGGCTGCAAGAGCGGGCGGATGAGTTTTTGCCAGAATACGGTGTCCATGCCGCCGACAAGCCGGGGCTGAAATACGCCGGAGTGCAGCAGCGCCCTGCCCTCGGCAGGCTCTACCGCGTGCAGCGCCCCGGAGTTGATGAACACCCCCTGCCCGGTCTGCAAAGTCAGCCGGGTCTTGTTCACGTCCACATGAATGGGCCCCAACGCCGCCAGAATGAACTCAAATTCCTCGTGCCAGTGCCACGCCACCGAAAAACAGGAAAGATCCTCGGCGTAGCAGGCGATAGGGAACAGCGGGCTGCCGTGCTGGGCCTGCTCCCGCCCGGCGGCATCGGCCACCACGGCAGTAGCGCTGGACAGCCCCACCCGGCCGCTGGTATAAGAGGCACAGCTTGTCTGATATGCCATATTCACCAAATCCTTTCCGCAATACTTTGAATGTTTTTTGTCAATGCCGGTTTTGTTGCATATACTATGCGGTTTTATTCTATTATTAGCGATTGTTTTGTGGTATTATCCTATCAGAGCTTCCAAGCTCAGTATAGCACCAAGGCAGCGGGGACGCAAGCTGTGCAAGCGTTCCCTGCCGGGCAAAACCGCTATTCTCCCGCCGTCTATCCAAAGAGGACTGGACGGCAAGTGTAACATAAACCATTTTATCAAGGAGGTATTCCTATGCTTCGTATCGAGTATTTTGATAAGGAACGTTTCATGCGCCAGCTTTCTGCCAGCCACGGCAGTGTGCTGCTGCATCTGGACAACGGTAAGACCTGCGACCTGAAAAAGGACACTACCGCACGCTCCATGCTGCAGATGATGGACACTGCCCCCCAAAAGGGCTTTGACCTCACCGTGACCGACCCCGCCGACGTGACCGGCTTCCTGCGCTATATGCTGGAGGCAGGCCGCACCGAGCGCGTGGCCGGCTGAGTAATGCCAATCTCTTATCCCAATAAGTGTCACAGCAAATGCAAAGCGCCCGTCCCGGTCATGCCGGGGCGGGCGTTTTGCTCATTTTACCGGAAAGCTTGCGCGGGCGGGCAGTCTGTGGTAAGCTGAAAGCAGAAAAAACAAGATGGAGGGAACGACTATGAACCTGAAGGAAGCATTCCGCTACCAGAACAAGCTCCAGTCTCTGCTGGACGAGGCGCAGGGCATTCTGGACTGCGATGCCAACGTGACCAAGGTGGCCAACACCTATCTGCGCCATAAGGTGATGCCCGAGGCCGAGGACGAGACCGTTATGGACGTGGCACAGACCGAATATGCGGAGCAGATCACCGACGTTGCCCGGTTCATGCTCTATCTGCTGGAGGAGAAGAGCCACCTGTTTGCCGCCATCCGCAAGGCAAAGGATGCGCTGGACATGGATATGGACAGCGAGGTCAGCCTGAATGCCGCGCGGCAGAGCATTGCCCGCACCTTCAAACGGATGAACGACCTGCGCAGTTCTGAGCAGCTGCTCTCCGGCGGGGGCACCGGCTACCGCTTCAACGCTGAGGGCAACCAGATCTCCTACTGCTGCGATGTGAAGCGAGTGACCACCATCAACTACGACCGCAAGGTCATCCATGCCGCGCTGAGCAAGCTGAACCGGCAGGCAGACGAAACCTCCAACCGGCTGGACATCTGCCTTGTGACCTCCAAGGTAGACTACACTGTCCCCTTTGATGTGAACGCCAGCTTTGCCGAAGCCTTTGAGATCTATCTGGAAAACGCCAAAAACTAAATGATCGTTCCACCGGCTATTTTGGGTGCGGCAAGCGCCGGGTGCACAGCTGCCGGTTCAGGTGCAGATGAACTATAACGCTGCATATTTCCGCAAGGAAGTTTTGGTACGGCTCACCTTACGAGCCAGCTAGTATGAAAAAATCTTGCGTTCGGCTTTTCCGCCACCGCCAGACGCTTTTTCGCCGAAACCGTCCCTTGCTTTTTCCCGCATTCCTGCTTTTGCGCTTACGTCTCCATGGGCAGGCAGGCAAGCCACCCTTCATGAATTTTGCCCGCAGATTTTGCGGGCGCACACCTTCTGCGTGCCGGGCGGGCGCTTTGCGCCCCTGTGCACACAAAAAATGGCAGCCGTCCCTGCGCTTGCCGTATCCAAAATAGCCGGTGGAAAACCAAAACCGGAGGTATGAGCTATGAAAAGGTGTAAGCTGTTTTATCTCATCGGGCTGCTGTTTTTTCTTGCTGCGGCGCTGAACTTTGTTACCGGAGGGGATCACGCTACGGCAGTGGTATGGCGCTGCCTTGGCGCTACCTTTTTGTTGCTAGGGTGTTCGCAGCAGAAAAAATAAAGCAGCAAGCCGGCCCCGGCGGGAAAAGAACTACCGGGGCTGCAATTCTTTGCGGGGCTCGTTCGTATTCCAGATAAAGGAACTGAATTTCGACAAAAGACGAGGTGCGAGTATGTCAACGAAACCAATCAGCCCCACTGCCGCGACCCGCTTTGACCTGAGCGCAGCGGCCCTTCATATCCTTGCCATGGCGCTGATGCTGATGGACCACCTGTGGGCGACGCTGCTGCCCGCGCAGGAATGGCTGACCTGTGCCGGGCGGGTGGCGTTTCCCATCTTTGCCTTTATGGCGGTGGAGGGCTACTTCCACACCCACGATTTGAAAAAATACACCCTGCGTCTGCTGTTGTTTGCCCTGCTTTCGGAAATCCCCTTCGATTTGATGTACGGCGGTACATGGTTCTACCCGGTGCACCAGAACGTCATCTGGACGCTGCTTTTGGGCATTCTGGGCATCCACTTGATGGAAACGGTGCGCAAAAAGCAAAAAACAGGACTGTACCTGCTGGTATCCGCCCTTGTGGTGGTGGCGGGCGCGGTGCTGGGCACGCTGGGCATGGTGGACTACTACGGCGCAGGGGTGCTGACTGTGTTCATCTTCTACTTTTTTCACGGGCACGGGCGCAAGTGGTGGTGCCTGCTGGGGCAGCTGGCTGCGCTGTACTGGGTCAACGTGGAGCTGCTGGGCGGGCTTATGTACCCCATTCAGCTCTTCGGCATGGACTTTGAGCTTTGCCAGCAGGGGCTGGCGCTGCTGGCACTGGTGCCCATCTGGCTGTACCGCGGTCGGCAGGGCTACCACAGCAAGCCTTTCCAGTATGCCTGCTACGCCTTTTACCCCGTGCACATGCTGCTGCTGGTTCTGGTGCTGAATTTCGTGAACCGGTAAGGAGAATGGAGCGCTCCAAAAACATTTTTACGCGTGGGGCGTAGAGAGGAACTTCCGCTGAAAATAGCCAAAGCGCATGCGGAGCCATTCGAAATCGTTCCGCCGGTACAAGGCCGCTGCACAAAGCGCTGTGCGGCGGCTTTTTTTGCGGGAAAACCGACACATGTTCACAAAAAGTTCAGCCTTTTGAGCAAAAAATACTATTTTTTTCGTGTAAAATAGACAACATGGATTGAATGCCGCCCGCGATTGGATTATAATAATAATGTATGCAAAAGCGCATTTGCTGTGTTTTTTATAACGCGTACTGTTTGAAAATGACGTAGATGCGCAATGCGGGAAGCTAAAAAGAAAAAACGCCGTTGCGGGTCTTTGCCGCAAACGGCTTGTTTGCCATAGCAGCCGGGGCGTTCCGTTCCGGTTATTTGTCCTTAGGAGGAAAAACAAGGTGAGAGTAGGTCTTGACATCGGTAGCACCACCATCAAGTGCGTGGTGCTGGGCGAGCATGATGAACTGCTGTATTCTACATACGAACGACATTATAGTCATATTCTGGAAAAGGCGCAGGAGCTGCTGCGGCGCATTGATGCCGAGCATCTGCATGGCCGCAAGGCGCTGCTCAGCATCTCCGGTTCTGCCGGTATGGGCTTGGCAGACAGCTGCGGCGTGCCCTTTGTGCAGGAGGTGTTCTCCACCCGCGTGGCGGTCAAGCGCTTTATGCCTAAGACCGACTGCGTCATCGAGCTGGGCGGTGAGGACGCCAAGATCCTGTTTCTGACCAACGGCACCGAGGTGCGCATGAACGGCAGCTGTGCCGGCGGCACCGGTGCTTTCATCGACCAGATGGCCACCCTGCTGAAGATGAGCGCCGAGGAGATGAACAAGGCCGCCGAACAGGCGCAGCGTACCTATACCATCGCTTCCCGCTGCGGCGTGTTTGCCAAAAGCGATGTGCAGCCCCTGATCAATCAGGGTGCCCGCACCGAGGATATCGCCGCCAGCATCTATAAGGCGGTGGTCAACCAGACCATCGCCGGTCTGGCACAGGGACGCCCCATCAAGGGCAACATCCTTTATCTGGGCGGCCCGCTCACCTTCAGCACCGTGCTGCGCAAGAGCTTTGACGAAGCGCTGAACGTGACCGGCACCTGCCCGGAAAACAGCCTGCTGTATGTGGCGCTGGGCGCTGCCCTATATGCCGATAAGGAATTTGTGCTCACCGAGGTAGCCGCTGCGCTGGACAAGTACGCCGCCACTGCAACCTATGCCAGCGAGCCGCCGCTGTTCGCCAGCAAAGAGGAGTACGAGGCTTTCCACGCACGGCATATGTCCCATAGTGTGCCCCACGTGGCTTTTAGTGCCCACTGCGGGCCGGTGCATATCGGCATCGACTCCGGCTCTACCACCGTCAAGCTGGTGGTGGTGGACGAAAAGAGCCAGATCCTGTACACCAATTATCAACCCAACCTCGGCAACCCGCTGCCCCTCATCCGGGAACAGCTGCTCAAGATCTATAAGGAGCACCCGGGGCTGCAGGTGGCAAGCGTCACCACCACCGGCTACGGCGAGGAACTGGTGAAAAACGCCTTCCGCTGCGATTACGGTCTGGTGGAAACGGTGGC
>CEBV01039126.1_pt1 | contig 22409 bp, 23 predicted proteins | sample 554741 | NCBI WGS metagenome assembly CEBV01 (sample SAMEA3182070, study PRJEB8094) | gut metagenome | biome: human; feature: gut; material: Stool; isolation source: human stools | place: Canada | collected 2011-11-22 | reverse complement strand
TTGCTGCCACAGGAATTTCTCCACACCGAGGTTGGTCTGGAGCAGATGGCTTACGCCATCCTTGCGCTAGGAGAAGATACCCGCGTCGTCATGGAGGCCACCGGACGTTATCATGAGCCGGTAGCTGCTGCACTGCATGAGTACGGCATCTATGTCTGCGTCCTGAATCCGCTGTTCATCAAGCAGAGTGGAGGCGGTTCCATTCGCAAGGTCAAAACCGATAAGGCAGACGCCATGAAAATCGCCAAGTACGGTCTTGACAACTGGGTGGATCTGCGGGAATATACTCCCATGGACACGGTAAGGCAACAACTGAAGCTGTGCAGCCGCCAGTATAACCTCTACATGAAAACGGTGGTATCGCTGCAAAACAATCTCATTTCATTGACCGACAAGACCTTTCCCGGTGTGAACGAACTGTTCTCCAGCCCAGAACGCGCCGACGGTCACCAGAAATGGGTGGACTTTGTCATGACGTTTTGGCACTGCGACTGCATTTGCCATGTCAGTGAAAAAGCATTCACTGAGCGTTACCAGAAGTGGTGCATGCGCAAGGGTTATCATTTCAGTGCGGAAAAGGCGCTGGATGTCTATGCCGGAAGCTGCGGCCATTTCACCACGCTGCCGAAGAATGACAACACGAAGTTACTCATTACCACAGCGGCACAGCAGCTTCTTGCGGGTAAGATGACACTGGCAGCTTTGCGTGCCGAAATGACACGCCTTGCAAAGCAGCTGCCGGAGTACGATACCGTGCGGGCCATGTACGGTGTTGGCGAAACCACTGCCACACAGCTTATGGCTGAGATTGGAGATGTACGCCGTTTTCCCCGCCGCAGTTCTATCGTGGGTTTCGCCGGTGTTGATCCGGCTGTGGATCAATCCGGCAAGCACGAAGCAAAAAGCACTCCAACAACCAAGCGCGGTTCTCCGCATCTTCGGAAAACGCTGTACCAAATCGTCTGCACTTACCTAAAGAGGTCTCCTGTAGATGAGCCTGTGTACCAGTTCCTCGATAAGAAACGCAGCGAGGGCAAGCCTTATTTTGTCTACATGACAGCCGCGCAGAACAAGTTCCTGCGCATCTACTATGCCCGTGTGAAAGAGTGCCTTGAGGCATTCGACGCGCGGCAGAGCCTCGCACAGAGTTAAGCGAACGACCAACTTCATCCCGGCTGGTGATGCGTTTTTTCTCCGGTCTGTTTTGTTATGCCCTCTTTCAGTCTCGCAAACTTTGCGGGACTTTTTTCGTTTCTGCTATTGACTTTTGTTTGCAGGACTCTTTGTGCATGTTTTAAAATCATGTATCATGTATCATGCATTATTTTACTGAAAACAAAATTATTGTCAAGTCCCTTGAGAGAATAAATATCGATTTTGTGCAGTATGCACAAATTACCACTTTGCTAACGTACAAAATAACAAAATTAAACATAATGCATGATGCATGATTGACGAGTGGCAGCTTTATGTGCTATGATGACCTAAACGACACAATTATGCATCATGCATTATTGCGTCGGAGATAAAACTATACTTTAGGAGGGTACTATGCGTACTAAGAAAGAATTGTGTAATGGTCTGCACCAATTTTTGGGCCTCCGCTCTAATTTGATTGCGGTTCGTATGCTGCGTGATGAAAGCGAAATCCCTGCGAATGCTGTCCGACCGCTTCGCGACACGGGTCATCACTTGTCTATGTGTCAGGCATTCAGTCTAGCCAGAAGACAGGGACAGACCATCGCCATGTTGCATCAGGACAACTGGTGCGTGGAGCCGGTTATCGGTTTTGGATATACAGAGGTACCAGAGTATTTTCTGACCGGAGCGAACCGTTATCCGGAATCCGCCAGCTCATTGGAGGCGGGTAGCAAGTGGGCAAAGAATATGCCGAAGATAGCTCCTGGACAATACATCGGGGTTCTCGCCGGACCGTGGGAGACTGTGGAATTTGAGCCGGATGTGGTTCTAATGTATTGTGATCCCGCACAGTTGACACATCTACTGATTTCTGTGAATTGGATCGACGGTAGTGATGTCTACAGTCAGTTGAGCGGGCACTCCGCTTGTGTTTACGCAGTCGTTCCTGTCATGCTCAAGCACGATTTTTATATTAGTGTTCCCTGCATTGGCGACCGCAAACACGGTGTTGCGCAGGATAGCGAAATGATTTTCACCTTTACGCCGGACAAGGCAGAAGATTTACTTGATGGCCTGTGCACTACTGCCGCTACGCAGGTTGGTTTCCCGATCAAGTATGATGTCTCGCCGGAGTACAAGCTGCTTCCTGCTTATAAGAAAATTGGCGAAATGCTTGGCTTGGAGTATTAAAGGGAGCGTTATACCGCGTTAGTGTAAAGTTATCGTTGGCAAAAGAAAAAGGGAAGCGATATACACCACTTCCCACGGAACTCAAATCTCGGTAAAATGCGGTTTGACAAAAACACTTTCGATGAGATGAGTTCCAAGGCTATGATAGCAAAATTAGAACAGCAATGCAAGGAGATTTTTCAGTGGGGCGAAGAATTCGTTACACATACACACATACCGGAGAAGCTTGACATTTGATGACCGCCGCACTATTATATATACATATCATGTGTCCACATGCCACACTATTCGCCAATATGGCGAGAAGGGAGGGTGTGGCGTAAGGGGGAGTTTCTATCTCACTTTCAGAAGATCGAAGCACCAGCAGCCGTATTTGCAGTGAGATACGGCATAAGATTATATCTGGCGAATTTCGACCAGGGGAGCGGATGGTCGAGGCAAAGGTCGCAAAGAGGTTCGGCGTCAGTATTACTCCTGTGCGAGAGGCTTTTTCTGAACTGGAAAAGCGAGGGCTTTTAACGGTGTTTCCGTACCGCGGTACCTATGTTACAATCATTACAAAGGAATCCGCACAGGAGTTGATTTCAGTGCGGCGGCAGCTTGAACATCTCGCTGCAAGGCTATCATTTGCAAATCTGAAAGCAGAGGATGCAGAGCAGTTGCAGTATATGTGCGAACGGGCGGATGAAAGCACCGATGCTGGGGAGTATCTCGCGAGCATAGAATATGATGTCCAATTTCATGAGTTTTTTTTCAAAAAGGCGAAGAACTCCCTGCTGTTTGAGTTGTGGAGCATTCTCAAGGAGAGAGTGACATTTTTTCAAAGTGTGACTCGACCGAGTTGCTCGTCAGTTTGCCCGCGATTGAGCGATCGTCATGGCGAAATCGTAAAGGCAGTGCGCGAAATGGATTTGGATATGCTACTTGTGGCGCTGGACAGTCATTTGGAATTATCTGTGCGCAGAGCAGAGCTACCCGAGAGCAAGGATGTTTCATACCGGAACAAACGATAAGAGGTCGGCAGATTGCTACAAAAAAAGGAAACGACAGGGACAGCTTGGCATCAAAGGGATATCTGCTGCGGGGACGACATTCAGTTTGCCGGCGTGGTCGCCAAGTGAAAAGATCTCAAGACATAGAAAAAACGCGACTGGGTGGAGGTCACCGCAGGAGTATGTGGACGCCTATCAGGGCTACGGTCCCGTGCCGTATGTGGACTGGATTACGACCTGCGCCAAGCCTGCGCAGGAGGTAGTTTCGTTCTAAAAGAGAGAGGAGGCGATGCATCTGCATTGTCCCCCTCTTTTCGCATTGTAAGGCGACGCAACCACAGGCTGTGCCTGTGGAATAAAAAAGCTAAGCCGTGCGGTCAATGTCATTAAGTTAATCTAAAAACCCAGCCGTTGAGGGGGTGGAAAGATGCTTTCCTCTTAACGGCTGGGTGCTTTTTTTGCTGTTGCATTTAATTAACCGCAAATTTTAAACAAAATGTAAAGAATTGCCCTATTGGGAACTACCGATAAAAACCAAGACAGAAATCAAAGAATTTAGAGATAGTTACCGAAAAAGCGACCGCAACTGACAAAATTAAACAGACAGAAAAAGGCACGATTTGACACGAAATTCAAATCGTGCTTTTTTCATGCCCGCAGGAGGTGAAAAAATGGCACAGGAAGCCCTTATAACGGACTATTTTTATGGCGATGAATCCGAGCAATTCAGCTATTTTCGCATCCCTCGCCTGCTGATTACGAGCCCGCGCTTCAAGGGGCTATCGACAGACGCGAAGCTGCTCTATGGTATAAAAACGCACCAAAAGAGGGATTTCCTCGTTCCTTGAGTGCCGTTGCTGCCGTATGGACAGCTATGCAGCCTGGGATCCTCCACAAACCTCAGCGCTGTCGTAGACGGCTGAAAGCTTTTGCGTCTGCGTAAAGAGAGTAGTTGCATAGCTTCGGAGGTCGGGCCTGCAATACATTGATCGACCAGATGGATCTGCAAAAAATCGGCTGCGGCTATATCATAAATAGATAAAATGCATCCCCTGTCGCTAAAGAGGCAGGGGACGTTTTCCTATAGAGGAGAGAGTACATTCGATAAAGATCAGATTGTTCCGTTATGAGCATCACCGTACCCACGGATTTATTTCTGCTCGTCGCGCGCGATGGTTTCCTTCACGGCGCGGTAAATGAACGCATTGGTGGACTCTCCCTGCGCCTTGGCGTGCTCTTGAATACGTGCCTTATTCCCCTTTGGGATTCGTATTTTCAGCTCGTCATAATTGGCTTTCATATATTTACTGACAGCCTGCTGCTGTGCTTTTGAAACGGTCATAGTCATCTCCTCCGGCCCGTATTATAGCACGCGAAATATATCGGGCACAATAGTGGTTTTGGACATATATCGAGGACGATATTTGTTTATTATGCCGCTTGACCTATCGGGTACGATATGTTATGTTGACATTACAAAGTAAAACAACGGCAGCTGCGGAGCGCTACCAACACTCCGCAGCCTGCGCAGGTGGATGTAGCACCTACACAACGGCTGAAGCCGCACCGTCAGGAAGTAGTATACCCTGTTTTGCCCCATTTGGCAAGATACGGTTACTATAAAACTTCCTCTGTGTGCGTTCGGGCGTCAGACTTCCGCACCCTCATAGCGGTATGGAGCAGCGTGTAGGCGAAATGCCTGCACGCTGTTTTGCTTGCCACGCTGAGGAAAGGAGGTACCGTTCCATGAAAGAGTTCAAGGCCCGCAGCCGCGCGCTTTATCCGCGGCCCATACCCTGAGCAGCGCATCGGGTGACCCTGCGGTCACCGCCCCGCTTCCCCCCTGCTGCAGCTCACAGGCGCGGAGCAGAACGCGCCGAAAACAAATTTTATTTTATAGGAGATACGATCCATGAATACGACTGACAACATCAAGAGCCTCTTCAACAGCGCAAACCCCATGACCACCGAGAACAGCTATGAGCCCTCCGGCGTATGCATCGGCGACACGGTGCTCGACAACACCCCCAGCGGCTTCGCCCTGTTTCAGGCCATTGGCGGCCACTATACCTCCCCAGCTCAGGCCATCGAGGAGCTGGTGGACAACGCCATTTCCTCCATCAGGGCAAACGGCGGCAGCGGCAAGGCCATTCTCTGCCTCACGGATGGCGGCGACTATGTAGACATCTCCGTCTGCGACAGCGGCACCGGCATCTCGGACCTCGGCGCGGCGCTGACCATCTCCGGCCGCGGCGGAGCGCAGTCGCCGCTGAATGAGCATGGCTGCGGTCTCAAGAACGCCCTCTCCTACCTCTGTGAGGAGGTCGAGGTGTGGCTCCTTGAGAGCCGCACCAAGGAGGACGCGGCGGCGGACCGATACCGCTGCGTGTCCGCGCCCTATGCCGCCATCGACCGAAGGATGCGCGCAAAGGTCCATCAGGGCAGCGGCGCCATTCTGTTTGAGACCGGCACCACTGTCCGCGTCCGCTGCGGCAAGGAGAAGCTTGAGTGCCTCAAGCCCGCAACGAAGCGCGCCAAGGCGGACTTCCGTCAGCTGTGCGGCTACCTCAAGGAGGAGCTCGCCTACACCTATGCAGCCATCCTTGCGGAGGGGCGCATCACCATCGGCATCATCTGCCGCGAGCAGAACGCGCATGAGAGCTGCCATCGGCTCGAGGCGCTTGAGCCTCTCTGGGAGGCAGACCCGATAGAGCTGCCGGAGACGCCGGCGGACTTCGGCGGCGGCAAGCTCACCGTCCGCTGCCGCTACGGCACCATCGAGGCGGATAAGGAGAATGCCACCTACTATAAGGGCAACATGGCCGCCTCCGGCCTTGAGATCCGCATCAACGGCCGCTGCATTGAGCGCGGCCTGTACAGCAAGGTGTTCGGACGGGCGCTGCACCCGAGCTGCAACCGCTTCCTCGCGCAGATCGACCTGCGCGGTGAGGACGGCGTCGCGTTCCCCGCAACGGAGACGACGAAGAACGCCTTTGTCGAGGGAGACGCGCGCACGCAGGCGCTTTTCCGTTGGATCCGCGCCAATGTCAGGCAGCCGGAGACCTCGCGCGAGTCGCTGGAGAGCCGTCTCGTCGGCAAGCTCGCGGAGAAGAAGGCGGCGGAGAGCGATACGCTCCGCATCGGCCGCGAGGAGGGCACCTACCGCACGATCGGGCTGCAAGGGAAGATCGACCTGCTGGTGAGCAAGACCGATGGAATGACCATCTATGAGGCGAAGGCAAAGGGCACGAAGGCGGAGGCCCTCTACCAGCTTCGGCTCTACGCGGACGGCTGCGCAATGGACGGCGTTCCGGCGAAGGAGAGCGTGCTCATCGGGGCGCGCCATCCGAAGGAGGTGTACAGTCTGGCAGAGCAGCTCAACAGCCAGTGCGACCCTACGGGAGCGCCGTATCACTTCGTGCTGCGGACCTGGGCGGAGGAGGGCATCAGCGCGTGATGCCCTATCCGCTGATCAACGGGAAGGCGGCGGGGGAGAACATCCTCCGCCGCCGGCTCGAGAAGGGCTACACGGTCCTGAATGTGCAGCGGTATCTGAATCTGGCGTACCCCCAGTCCGTATATCACTGGCAGGCGGGTCAGACGCTGCCGAACATCGATAACTTTTACGCATTGAGCGTGTTGTTCGGTACGACCGTCAACGGCCTTGTGGCCGAACGAGAGAGTCGATAGGCTTAAAAGAGGACAATAAAACACGGCGGCGGCAGAGAGCTGCAACTCTCTGCCGCCTGCGAAGGTGAAGCACCACCTACACAACGGGATTTCCCGCACCGATGATATCAGTATAATCAATTGCTCTCGTTTGTGCAAGGAAAACCTTCAGAGCGACTCTGAACACTGTGTAGGCTTTTAATGCACCTACACAGTGTTTTCTTGTTCCCCATACAAGAAAGGAGTCCATCTAATATGGTCTTGTCCAATAATAAGATCGTGGCATTTCCTTCGCCGGCTTCTCATAAGCTGGAGGCAGGAGGGACCTGCCCTATGGAAATCAAACACACGCATCCCAAAAGCAAGTCGCCGGACGAACGTGCGGCACAGCTTAAAGACATTCACAACGCCTGCATAGCCCTGATTATGGCGCAGAAGAAGACTGCTGGAAAAGAGAGTGCGTAAGATGAGATACGAAGCCGCTTATGCACGCCAGTCCGTCGAAAAGAAGAACAGCCTTTCCATCAAGGGACAGCTCGATCTATGCACCCGGACCTCCGGCAATTCGTCGCTGCTCATGTACAGCGATCAGGGCTACTCAGGGAAAAACACAGATCGTCCCGACTTTCAGCGGCTGCTCAAGGATATCAAGGCAGACAAAATCAGCAAGCTCTATGTCTATCGGCTCGATCGCTTCTCGCGTTCCATTGCTGACTTCGGTCAGCTTTGGAATGTGTTGCAAGCGCACAGTGTCGAGTTTGTTTCTGTGACAGAGAACTTTGACACCTCAACCCCTATGGGACGAGCTATGCTCCATATCATCATGGTTTTCGCCCAACTGGAGCGCGAGACGACGGCGGAGCGCGTGAAAGACAACTATGACAGTCGGGCGGCGCTTGGCTCATGGCCCGGGGGACCTGCTCCTTACGGCTATTGCAACGGACGGACAAGCACGGGGAGCCCTACACTGGTCCCGAACATGGAGCAGCTGGAGACTGTCCGCCGTATATTTGAGAAGTACGCCAAAGAGGGCGCTACCCTCAAAAGTGTTGCCGATATGCTCAATCGAGAGAAAATTCCTTGTGTTCGGCGCAGTACTTGGGATAATGTCAGCGTCGCCCGGGTTCTTCATACGCCTGTTTATGTCAATGCGGATGCTCAGGTGTGTCTATACTATGCCTCACTCGGCGTAAAGGTTGTGTCTGAGGAAAGCGCGTTCGATGGAAGACATGGCTTGCTCCTGTATGGAAGACGAAAGGCGAATGACCGCAAATACACCGACGTCAAGGATCATCACCTTGCAGTGCTGAACAGTCCCGGTGTTGTATCCTCCGACCTCTTTCTGCGCTGTCAGGACAAGCTCTCGCACAACGCACAAATCGGAAATGCGGGCAAGGGCACACACAGCTGGCTCAGCGGTATGATGAAATGCGCCAAATGCGGATACAGCATCACCGTGCAGCAAAGAAAAAACGGCCTCCGTCGTATGATTTGCTCAGGCCGCTACAACCTCTCCCGATGCGATGTCGATATCCGCACCGATCTCACCGAGCTGGAAAATGCTGTTGCTGTGGAAATTGAAAAGCTTCTCACGGAATGTCCTTCAAGTGAGCTGGTCGAGCCGAGCCGGAAGGATGTCTATGCGGAAAAACTTGATGCGCTTGACCGCAAGGCGGATCGCTTGATGGATGCCTTTGCCAACGATGAGAGCCTGAACGGTGCATACCTTCAGCGTGCGCTTGCCCGCCTTGAGAAAGAGCGCGAGGAGATCCTTGCATCGCGCAAGCGCGAGAAATCGAGACCGGCCATACCGGATAAGCTTGTCTTTTCCGAACTGAGCTTTGAAGAAAAGAAGATCGTTGCCGCACAGTTCATCGAGCGGATAGAGGTCACCGAGGACTCTGCGGAGATCAAGTGGGCTGTATAAAGTCCGGCATATACAAGAAAAGACGGCGCAATGGTCATGACCATGCGCCGCTTTTTCATTTTGGGGAATTATGTACTTGTACCGTAAAGCAGATTATGGATTTCTGACAATATATCCTTCCCATACACATCTTCAGATCGCTGGCACATTCCAAGGTATATTTCGCGCTGAATTTGCGGCGACGAGTATACTCGTGCATCACTAGTCTCTGCACCTCGGCCAGCTGTGCTGCGGTGATGGCCCATGACATATTGGTACTGATCCAGCGGAAGGTAATGGAATAAATCTGTAGCTGCCGTGTATCGAAGGATGTAAGCGCGTCGGTTATCAGCACTGTCGTCTTCTGGCTTGTCTACAGCGACCTTGAACTCAATGTGATTTTCTTCTATCTTGCTTCGGACATAGGCGGATATCTGCTTGGGTTGGAATGGTCGAACTTCAATTTTTCCATTTGGACGTTGGACTAGCCGACAGCCAAACGGGATGGTTTCCCAGCTTAATTGATTGATGCCCGCTATCTTCTCTTTGATTTGTGCCGCGATGTATTCGTAGACGACGGCTAGTACTGGGCTATCCGAGATTTGCCGATCCGAGCGATAGGTCTTGTGCTGATTCACTATGCCGTTCTCGGCTACTGCATAGCATGGTGCGGTGTAGAATTTTTCTCCTTGGGGGCATATATGCATGCCGAGCGTTGTTGCACCGGCTTCAGAGGGCCGCCTACCTGATTCTAGCATGATAATACCTGTTACGCCGCGGTAATCTCCGCCGCGAATGTCTTCTAGAAAAGCACGTAGCATCGTTCTTTGCTGTATATCGTCCAAAGCCGTTTGGCTGGTGCGATGCTCCGCTGTAGCAGCTCTTTGGCGCTGCCGCGCTGCATCATATGCTTCGCTGCGCATTCGTATAGGATTTTTGGTTCCGGGGTGTACCGTCTGCAGGTACACATATACGCGGTTTATTACCTTGTACCAAGTGCGGATGGTGCTTGCCTTGTACTCGTGTCCTCCGCATTTGGCATTGATGGCCATGGTAACATCGGAAGTCTTAAGTTCTTGGAAAGACGCTTCTAGAATAGGCGCGAAAACATCTCGCAAGATGTTTTGATAAGAGTGAGCAGTATTTGTTGACCAACCGTGGAATTTTCGAATGGTTTCCCAGTTGTTGTCGGAAAAGAGAACCGTGTTCAGGCTATATGTTGTTCTTTGCTGCGCTGCTGCAAAGATTGCCACAGAAATTTTTTGAGTAATACGACGATGGTATTCTGCATCTGTGTATTGTTGATGCGGGATAGTAATTTCTACTTTCCCGTCTTTTACAGAGAGACAATTTCCGCGCAGAATACATCGGTATATATCTTTCCTTTTATCCAGCCTGGGCATAGACCAAAGGAAGGTATATGTACCATCGTCATATTTTCGGTTTTCCCAGTCATACTTCGGCATAATTACATCCAATCCATTTTCTTGATTATCTTTGCAATCATTTGGCACATATGCTGCTGGATTCGCGGTGATGTAAAGTCTATATATACACGCTCATCTACGGTTGATGCTTTATAGCCAAGGATGTAGCGGGCAGACAGTTGATCCGATTGAAGCGTACCGTGACCGACAGCAAGAAAAGATTCGTGGAGTGCTGCTGATGTTAACGGGATTTCCGACTTGCTATATGTGCCGGATGCCCCTGCTTTCGGCGGGTGCAGCACCACATCTGGTGCTGTGTGCCGTGCGATTTGGCGACACAAAAACACCTCGATTTCTTTTGTTGAGCATCGCTTTGGTGTTGCACGACAACCATACCCGCAGATGGGGACTTTTTCTAAATCACTAAGCCCCATTGCCGTATATTTGTCGCGCCACGCGCAAAAATCCTGCCACAACCAGTCTAACGGAAGCAGTCGCACCGTCCACTCGTTGCTGCTGCACAGCTTTTCGCGCTTTTGCCTATGAGGTCCAGGAACCATTTTTTCGTCGATTAGCAGCATGTGCTGCCCCTCTTTTTCGATGATATTCCCATAGCTTAATGCCGCAATAATGTTGGGTGTTAGACCCAGCGCCCTTAGCTTTATAGCTAAGTAGCGAGCATCTTTTAGGAAATGCGTACGGTAATCTTTCCCTATCGCAGCAATTGCCGTGGGTGGCAAAGCCTTGCTGTGAGGTTGGCTCTTTTTCCTGTTGTTGGCGTAGCGTGTTACCTCATAGTATGTAGCCAGCGGGTTTTGACCGGCATATATCCCCAGTAGCTTCAGTCTGTCGAAGATATCTGTCAACATGCGGATAATGCAGAGCTCAGTGTCAGAAGACACACAGAGATGGCCAATTATAGGAAGGATTTCGCTGACCGCGCAAACGGAGGAGATTTCACTATCCCATATATTGGCTAATTGTAGCAGAGCAGAATATTCTTTTTCGCCATAGCTCTTAGGCCATTTTTTGGCGCGCAGGTATTCCAGATCGTACCGTAGGTAGTCTGCCAGTGTTAGCTTTCCGCCGTCAAGGAGCACTTTTAGACAGCTGTCCCAAATTTTTTCACACAGCTCCCTCTCGGCGGCATTGCACTTGTCGTCGTACTTTTCCACCGACAAAGACGAAACTGTTTTTTGAACTTTGCACCCGTAACAGGGTCGGTGACGCATATGTCTGCACAGTGCCGACCGTTGGCGCGGACATAGGGCTGTGTCTTCAGCCATTTATTAGCCCGGCACACTTCTATGGCTTTTGCAGGCAGCATATGCATCACCCCCTTTCACAGAATATTGTACAATTCTGTGCGGTGGGAATGGAGCAAGAAAATAGTTGACAAATATATAGTTATGTTACATGTATTTTGGGAGGGAGGAGATACAGTGGCTGATGAAATTCGTGTATTATATATGGGCGATAAGTCCCATATTCTGGTGCCAAAACACTCAGAACGAAAAGGTTACATTCCGTTTGAAGAGCGTTTCATTCCACAGAGCGTTGGTGATAGGGCGCTTGACTTCGCCAATAGCAAGCTGTCAATTTCTGAGATGATAGGTAAATATAAGGCTCTCGGGGAACATTGTTTTTCTTCTGCAGGTGGTTTTTCTGAAAACCAAGCACAAACAATTGTTATGCGTCTATCTGATACGCTTCATGAGATCAGCGGGGGCGGACTGTTTGCCATAGAGATACTGCGGCTGGATGCTCTGGACAGGGAAATTGCAATGCGGGGGAAAAAGGATGCTGTCGCGCAGGAGTATGCTGATATCCTATCTAGCATTGGAGAGTTAGGACGATTCCAGGAGAGATTTAGGTTGGCGCTTTCTGATCTATCGCTAGTTCAAAAAAGGGATAGCGGTCATGCAGGCAATGCACAAATCCTTTTGCGTGTTTTTGATACTATGCCGGATCTCGCTGCAAAACGGTGCGGTATGGCAGGGTATATGGCCATCGGTGTCGATGAAGAAGGGCACTTTCGCGGTGAGATGCTTGACCCTGACTATACAAACATGATGCACGCCGCATTTCACCCCGATTGCAGTAGGTCATTGCTACGTAATGATGTACGCGATGAAAAAACAGTGTGCGAATACTATGTGTTGTCCTGTGGATGCGAACTCGCAATGCTGGACTTAGGAAAGGCTCTTCAGCACTCCCTTTCCTTTACACGCTGCGCCACATGTGGAAGATTTTTCTTTGCTTTTGACCGACGCCGAAGATATTGCGGAAATAGCGAGTGCAACACCGGGCGCGCTCGTGCAAATAAATATCGGAAACAAAATCAAGAAGATCCGGTTCTTGAGAAGGCGCTTTGCTACAAAAATGTTATGGCTTCACGATATCGACGGACGATCCAAAGAGAGAATCCATATACTCCACAGAAGGAAAGCTCTCGCAGCGTTTCCCATTTGGAGTACGAACAATGGACGCGAACATTTCATCAGGAGTTGAACCGTTACAAGGATGCAAAGGGAGGAGCATTCCTTCTTGATACCGAGGATGAAGATGTGGTAATTAAAGAAGCCGGAACGGTTTTTTTGAACGCGATCAGGCCAAACGACTATAAACCGGATTCCCCACACAAAAAGAGAAAATAACGCAATGATAGAAGAAGATGGCAGACTGAAAAGCCTGCCATCTTTTATCGTATAGATTATTTGCTTGGTTTATTTTGCGTTCATAATAGGGACTCGCGTCAGTGGTGAAAAATTACAGTAGACATTCCGATGCATTTTAGTAGAATGCACGGAAATGCTACTGTAATTTCTGAGTTAATGAAGCCTATGCGGATGCTTGAAGCCCTTGCAGCACAAGGGCTTTAAGCTGTGTGGGATGTGGATTCGCTCGACTGGAAGGGCATCTCCGCCGGTGAGATCACCAAGCGCGTGACGGGGAAGGTGACGAACGGCTCCATCGTGCTCTTCCACAACGCGGGCGAGCACACGCCGGAGGCACTGCCGGATATCCTCGACTACCTGCTCGGCGAGGGCTACGAGATCGTGCCGATCTCCAAGCTCCTGCTGACGAACGAAGAAACGTACATCGACCATACCGGACGGCAGTGCCGGAGCGCGGAAACGTGAGATGCCTGCTGCACCGATCAGATCACGGGCGCGAGCGTCAAGCGTCCGGACATTACAGGTATCGAGATTATGTGTGGGAGTTCGAAGACCGCGTGCGCACCCTATAAGAGAACCGAAAAAGGCCGCTGCAGGAATGTTCTGCGGCGGCCTTTTTTCGCGCTGAGAACTGGCGGCTGTCAAGGCTCGGACTTTTCACCGGAGCCCCGCGGAATTTTTGAAGCCTCCGGTGCGCTCGGTGAGCTGCGCGGGGCGGCGGCTTCCTTACGCCGTGGGCGGCTCGTAGGTCACATCGTATTCGCTCCATTGGATGCGGATGGAGTAGCGCGCGCCGGCGGCGGAGAGGAACGAGTTGATCTCACACGTCGACCAGAGCTTGGTCGCGGGGTCCTGCTGGCGGATGCGCATATTGTGCGTCTCCTGCGAGTTCGTGTAGACGGTGCCGTCGAGCGCGACGCTGGCCGAGACGGTGGTGCTGTTCATGGTCTGCGTCTCGATGGTGCTGCCGTCGTAGATGGTCGTGCGGCGGATGTCCACCAGGACCGGCGCAGCGGCATCCTTCGGCGCGATGCTGATACGCAGCGCGCTGGCAGAGGAGCGCTGGTAGGTCAGCACCAGATCCTTCAGAGGAATGTTCAGTGTGCTGTTTGCCGCGGAGAGATCGACGTGGTATTCGGTGAACGGCGCGAAGGGGTTGGGCGTCGTCAGCTCCTGCTCGCCGGACTGGAAGTGCAGCTTATAGCTGCGCGGCCTATAAGATCGCCGGTCAGCTCGTGGCCTACTGCATCGAGCACACCACCGTGCTCGAGGAGCTGCCGCTCGCGCTGCTCCGGCAGTACAGCGAGCGGTTCGGCGAGGACGTTTACGCCGCCATCGCGCTCACCAGCTGCGTGACGGGCCGCACCTCGCTCGGCGGCACCTGCGTCGCGTCGGTCGAGGCGCAGATCGCCTCCGTCCGCGACTTCCTTGCCGGACAGACAGAGGCTGCAAAGCAGGCAAAGAACGGTTGACAACACGGAGGATCGGACTATAATAAGCGATAGTCAGCGGGCAATGTCTCCGCTTACGAATCAAGATTTGAAGGAGAGCTTTTTGAAACACATCATCCTATCACCGGAGCGTGTGGCCTGACCGGGAGGTCCGGCAAATCCAACACACGCCGTTCCTCCCGAGAAATTTCGCGTGATCTTTCTTCCGGAGGAAACACCATGAACCGCGAAAACAAACGCAAGACCTTTGAAAAAGGCTACTACAAGACGCACGCCTGCAAGGATACCTTTACCTGCAAGGTCTGCGGCCGGCTCTGCACGCCGCAGAACGCCGGCAGCGACCACCGCAACCACTGTCCGAACTGCCTTTCCAGCCTGCACGTCGACATCGAGCCCGGCGACCGGGCGTCCGACTGCGGCGGCATCATGGAGCCAGTGGCTGTTTGGGTGCGCAGAGGCGGCGAATGGGCTATCATCCACCGCTGCAAGCGCTGCGGGGCGCTCAGCTCCAACCGCGTGGCGGCGGACGACAACCCGATGAAGCTCATGAGCATCGCCATGAAGCCGCTGTGCGAGCCGCCGTTCCCGCTCGACCGCATCGAGGAGATGACCGCTCTCATGGGCGGCGACGGGCGGCTCCGCTGAAGCGGGAGCCAACGAGGGCCAAAACGCAGAGCAGTACCGAAACGGTGCCGCTCTGCGTTTCCTTTTTTGAAGAATTTTTGAATAATTGATAAAATGGTTGACGACCGGACGGCGGAGGACTATAATGACGCCCTGAAACAGAGAAAAAAGGAGGTCATGGTATTCTCACATTGTTTATCATCGGAATGCTCGTTCTGACCGTAAAGCTCGTGGCATTGACACTCAGCGGCACCTGGGGACTGACCAAGACGATCCTGTTCGGCGTCGGCCTTCCGGTCATCCTGGCTGCGCTGTTCATCGCGGGGCTGACGGCCTTCGCCGTCCCGCTGCTGATCCTTGCGCTGCTGGGCGTGTTCCTGCTGCCGCTGTTCGGCATCTGAGAAAGCGGCTGCCGCGGAGTGCATGGGACGCGGCAGCGCGTTTGTCTTGATTTTGTACAAAAGGGCGATTGACTTTATCGAGTAGAAGTGTTAAAGTTTCGCTATTATAAAAAGTGCGCGGGCGGGAAGGACGCAGGCTCTGCCGACACGGACAAATGAGAAAGGGAGCAGTGATACCATGCAGGAACTGAGCAGAAGAAACGAGCATTTTACCGACTCCGTCATCCGACGGATGACGCGCATCAGCATCGACTGCGGCGCGATCAATCTGGCGCAGGGCTTTCCTGATTTCGACCCGCCCAAGGCGATGACCGACCGACTGGAGGAGGTCAGCAGGCTCGGCCCGCACCAGTATCCCATCACGATGGGGGCGCCGAACTTCCGCCAGGCGCTCTCACGCAAGTGCGAGCGCTTCATGGGCATGAAATACGACCCCGAGACCGAGATGGTCGTGACCATCGGCTCGACCGAGGCAATGGTGGACACCATTTTTGCCCTCACGAATTCGGGCGACAAGATCGTGATGTTCTCTCCCTACTTTGAGAATTACCGCGCCCAGACCATCATGGCGGGCTGCGAGCCGGTGTTCGTGCCGCTCGTGCCGCCGGCGTTCGGCTTCGATCCCGAGGTGCTGGAGGACGCCTTCCGTCAGCATCCCAAGGCAATTTTGATCTGCAACCCCTCGAACCCAAGCGGCAAGGTTTTTACCTATGACGAGCTCAAGCTCATCGCGGATCTCTGCATCCGATATGACGTTTACGCCATCATGGACGAGGTCTACGAGCACATCGTCTACGAGGGCCACAAGCACACCTATATGAGCACGCTCCCCGGGATGCGCGAGCGAACGGTCTGCTGCTCGAGCCTGTCCAAGACCTATTCCGTCACCGGCTGGCGTCTGGGCTACGCCCTCGCGCCGCAGAACATCATGGACCGCATCAAGCAGTATCACGACTTCAACACCGTCGGCGCGCCCTCGCCGCTGATGGAGGCCGCTGTCGTCGGGCTGGATATGCCCATGAGCTACTATGAGGAGTTCGGCGCGCACTATGCGCACATGAAGGCGCTCTTTACCGGCGGCATGAAGGAACTCGGCATTCCCTTCACCGACCCGCAGGGCACCTACTTCGTGCTGGCGGACATTTCCCCGTTCCTGAAGAAGGGCCAGTCCGATGTGGACTTCTGCGTGGAAATGGCGCAGAAGATCGGCGTGGGCGCCGTGCCGGGAAGCTCATTCTTCGACGAGGACGTGAACCACATCATCCGTCTGCATTTTGCCAAGAAGGATGAAACGCTCAACACCGCGCTCGAGCGCCTGAGCCATTTGAAGGACCTTGCGCGCTGATACATGAAAGTGAAAACGGACGCTGCGAAAAAAGCGGCGTCCGTTTTTTGACGGGATGGGAGCTTCAGTTTTTCAGGCTGTGCAGCGGCGCGGGGATACGCCCGCCGCGGGCGATGAAGTCCGCGCTGGAATAGGGGTGTACGGCCTGCACCGGCGCGGAGCCGAGCAGCCCGCCGAACTCCACCGTGTCGCCGACCTTGCAGCCGGGCGCGGGAATGATGCGTACGGCGGTGGTCTTGGTGTTGACCATGCCGATGGCGGCCTCGTCCGCGATGATGGCGGCGATGGTCTCGGCGCTCGTGTCGCCGGGGACGGCGATCATGTCGAGCCCGACCGAGCATACGCAGGTCATGGCCTCGAGCTTATCGAGCGTCAGCGCACCGGAGGAGGCCGCGGAGATCATGCCCTCATCCTCGCTGACGGGAATAAACGCACCGGAAAGTCCGCCGACGGAGCTGGATGCCATCACGCCGCCCTTTTTCACCGCGTCGTTCAACAGCGCGAGCGCGGCGGTGGTGCCGTGCGTGCCGCAGACCTCGAGGCCCATCTCCTCCAGAATACGGGCCACGCTGTCGCCGACGGCGGGCGTGGGCGCGAGGGAGAGATCGACGATGCCGAACGGCGTATTGAGCCGGCGGCTGGCCTCCTGCGCGACGAGCTGACCCATGCGCGTGATGCGGAAGGCAGTCTTTTTCACCGTCTCGGCGACCACATCAAAGGGCTGGCCCTTTACACTTTGCAGGGCATGGTATACCACGCCGGGACCGGAAACGCCGACGTTGATGACGCGCTCCGGCTCGCCGACACCGTGGAACGCGCCGGCCATAAAGGGGTTGTCCTCCACAGCGTTACAGAACACCACGAGCTTCGCGCAGCCGAAGCCTCCGCAGTCGGCGGTGCGCTCCGCCGCGGCCTTGACGGTGCGGCCCATGAGCGCCACCGCGTCCATGTTGATGCCGGCCTTGGTCGAGCCGACGTTGACGGACGAGCACACAAGGTCGGTGACGGCCAGCGCCTCGGGAATGGCGGCGATGAGCCGGCGGTCGGCGTCGGTCATGCCCTTTTGCACGAGCGCGGAAAAGCCGCCGATGAAATTGACGCCCACGGCCTTGGCGGCGCGGTCGAGCGCGACGGCAAAGGGAACGTAGTCCTCCGTCTCCGAGGCGGCGGCCACGAGCGCGATGGGCGTGACGGAGATGCGCTTGTTGACGATGGGGATGCCGAACTCGCGCTCAATGTCCTCGCCGGTTTTAACGAGCCCTTCGGCATAGCGCGTGATCTTGTCATAGATCTTCTCACACGCCGCCTTGGCGTCGCGGTCGGCGCAGGAGAGCAGGGAAATGCCCATGGTGATGGTGCGGATGTCGAGGTGCTGGCGGTCGATCATCTGCACGGTGGACAGCACGTCGTTTTTATCGAGCATGGCGCGGACCTCCTCTCAGATGCGGTGCATGGCGTTGAAGATGTCCTCCCGCTGGATGCGCACGGCAAGGCCGCGCTCGGTGCCGTAAGCGTCCAGCTTGTCGGCGATCTCCGGGAAGGATACCGTGCACGCGGAAATGTCCACCAGCAGGACCATGGTGAAGTAGCCCTGCTCGAGGATGGTCTGGCTGATGTCGAGAATGTTGATGTTGTACTCCGAGAGCAGGGCGCAGACGGAGGCGATGATGCCGACGCGGTCCCGGCCGAGAACGGTGACGATGGCTTTCATGCTGGATTCTCCTTCATTTATGATCATATATTCCATATTATAGCAGGAAACACGCAAAGAGTAAATATTCCGAATACCGGCTTTTGCCGGTATTCGGAATATTTTTTCCATGGCTTCAGCACACCGAACAGGTCCAGCCGAAGGGATCGGGCTTCGTGCCCCACTGGATGCCGGTCAGCTCGTCGTAGAGCTTCTGCGACAGCTCGCCGATACGGTTATGGTTGATCTCATAGCATTTGTCGCCCCAGCCGAGCGCGCCGATGGGGGAGATGACGGCGGCGGTGCCGATGCACCACGCCTCCTCGAGCGCGCCGGTCTTGGCGGCCTCGAACAGCTCGTCCACGCTCAGCAGCCGCTCCTCGACGGGAACGTCCCAGCTCTTCAAAAGCTCGATGGCGGATTTGCGCGTGACGCCGCGCAGGATGGAGCCGGTCAGCGCGGGGGTGACGACGGTGCCGTTGATCTTGAACATGACGTTCATGCCGCCGCCCTCCTCGACGTACTTGCGCTCCACGCCGTCGAGCCACAGCACCTGCGAGTAGCCCTTGGCCTCGGCACGCTCGCCGGCACGGTTGGCCGCGCCGTAGTTGCCGCCGCACTTGGCCTCGCCCGTGCCGCCGCGCACCGCGCGCACATCCTCGGTCTCGACCATGATGGGCACAGGCTTGAGCCCGTCGGAGAAGTAGCTGCCGGAGGGGGAGAGGATGATGACGAACGACGCCTCATGCACACCGTGCAGGGCCAGCGTCGGGTCGGTGGAATACAGGAACGGGCGGATGTAGAGCGACGTGCCGGGGTCGTTCGGCACCCATCGCTGATCGACGCGGACGATCTCCTTGATAGCCTGCAGCGCGTCGTCGGGATCGAGCTGCGGCAGACCCAGACGCTCGCAGGAGCGGTTCAGGCGGGCGACGTTCTCCCACGGACGGAAGAGCTGTACGCCGCCGTCGGGACGGCGGTAGGCCTTCAGCCCCTCAAAGACCTCGGTGCCGTAGTGCAGGACGCTGGCGGCGGGGGAGAGCGAGATGGGACCGTAGGGCACGATGCGCGCGTCGTGCCAGCCCTTTCCGGCGCTGTAGTCCATGAGGAACATATGGTCGGTAAAGACGGAGCCGAAGCCGAGCTGATCGGACGGCGGCAGCGTGCCGGGATGGGTATTTTCGGTAAAAGCGATATTCATAACGTTAGCTCCTTTCGCGTTGCCTCAGATCTCTTTGAGATGCTCCATATTGTGGCGAATGCCCTCGCAGCAGGCGTGGAAGGTCGCCTTTTCCTCATCCGTGAGCGGCAGCTCCACGACCTCCTCCACGCCGCTCGCGCCGATGACGCACGGCACGCCGGCAAAGAGGCCCATTTCGCCGTACTCGCCGGTCAGCTCCGCGCTCGCGGGCAGAATGACCTTTTCATCGTGCAGCACGGCGTAGGCCATGCGGGCGGCGGTGGTGGCGATGCCGTATTCCGTGCAGAACTTGCCGGAGAACGTGACCCAGCCGCCGCCGATGGACTCCTTCTGCAGCGCGTCGCGGTCGAAGCGGAAGCGCTCGTCGCGCGTGGCCCAGGTGTCGAGCGGCATCCCGCGGAAGCTCACGCAGGACCAGGGGGCAAACTGCTGGTTGCCGTGCTCGCCCATCATGTAGCAGGTGATGGATTTGTGGTCAATGCCGGTCTGGCGCGCGAGCGCGCTGAGCAGACGCGAGGTGTCGAGCCCCGTGCCGGTGCCGAACACGCGGCCCTTGGGAAGACCGACGTGCAGCGCGAGCTCGCGGGTGACGATGTCGCAGGGGTTGGTGATGTTGATGAGCACGCCGTCAAAGCCGCTCGCCTTGATCTTCTCGGCGTAGCCGCGCACGGCGGGAATGGTGAAGTCCATCTCGGTCACGCGGTCATGTGTGCCGCGCAGCAGCTCGATCTTGCCGACGCTGTTGACGATGACGTCGCACGCGCCGAGGTCAGCGAAGTCACCGGCGCGGACGGTGACGCGGTGGGGCATATACGCGACAGCGTCGCGCAGGTCCTGCACCTCGCTTGCGAGCTTCTGCTCGTTCTGGTCGACGAGCACCAGCTCATCCGCGATACCTTGAATCGCCAGCGCGTAGGCGACGTGCGCGCCGACGTGACCGAGACCGATGACGCCTAAAACTCTTTTCTGAACCATAATAGAAACCTTCCTTTCTATAAATAAAACAGCATTTATCTTGGGCAACACCGCACAATGAAAGCTACGGCGCTGCCCTTACATCCCGTAGTTGGGGAAGAGTACGCAGGTATAGAGCATGGCAAGCACCATGTAGAGCGCGAGCACGATGGCGAACGCGCGGAGCGTGTGCTTCATGACCTCGTTCTCGCGGCCGATCGCGTCCACGGTCGCGCAGGCGGCGACGGTGTTGTTCGGGCAGATGAGGTTGCCGAGGGAAGCGCCCGCGTTCTGACCGGCAAAGATGGTGATGGGGTTCATGCCGAGCGAGGCGGCGGCGTCAATGTGCATCTGGGCGAACATGATGTTCGAGCCGAGGCCGGTGCCGGTGATGAACGCGCCGCTCGAGCCGATGAGCACGGCTGCCGCTGGGTAAAAGCGCCCGACCACCGCCGCGATATCGGAGGCGAGGAGGTTCATCATGCCGGTCGTGGGGGACTGCATGATGTAGGAGACGATGAGAAGGCAGCCCATCGTGATGAGCACGGGGAGAACGTTGCCGACGGTCCTGGAGCAGACCGTGCGGTACTGCTTCATGCTCACGCCGAGCGTTGCCGCACCGAGCATACCGCACACGAGGATGACGACGTCCACCCAGAAGATGTAGCCGAACGTACACATGACGGCGAAGCCGTTGGGCACGACCGCCGGAAAGCCGTAGCGCACGAGCGGGAGCAGCACGAGCATATAAATGTAAGGCGACATGGCGCGGAACGCGTTGTATTTGCGCTGCTGCGCGGCGGCGTGGTGGCGAAACTCCTCCGGTGTCTTGACGCCGACGAGCTTGACGTAGGCGAGCGAGAGAAGCATGGAGATGAGGCCCGTGCCCATCGAGGTGACCTCCGCGCCGACGAAGTTGGAGAGGAGGAACATCACCGCGCAGGTGGAGACGCCGGCGAAGCAGAGATAGGGGACCGCGCCCTTGAAGCCCTTTTTGCCGAAGACCATGCCGACCATGATGAACGGAATGATGAGCACGCCGAACATATGGAAGCGGCCGACCATCGCCGCGTTGAGCGAAACGGTGGAGAGTCCCGCGTCCACGAGCGCCGCGCCGCCGTTGATGGTCGTCAGCCCCGCGCCGCCCCAGGAGGCGGGCGTCGCGTCGCCGAGCAGGGCGACGGCGATGGAGGTGACGGGATCAAAGCCGAGGGCTACGAGGAAGGGCGCCGCGATGGCGGCGGGAGCGCCCGCGCCGGCCGCGCCCTCGAGGAAGATGGGGAGCATCATGCCGATGACGATGAGCTGCACGCGGCGGTCGTCGCTGATGCGGGCGATGGTGGACTTGACGTCGTCAATGGCGCCGGTCTCGCGCAGCAGGTTCAGAATGGTGAACGCGCCGAAGACCATGAGCACGATCTTGAGACCCTCTTTGATGCCCTTCCAGACCAGGGGATCGAGGGTCTTGACGTTGTCGGCAAAGCTGGCGCCGGTGACGTTGAAGTAGGTGAAGGCCAGGATCAGCGTCCAGACAAGGGCAATGGGGGAGACCCTTTTGGCGGACTGCTTGAAGCCTAAAATACCGACGAGGACAACAAGAATGGGGCTGAGCGCCATGACGAAATTTACGAAGTCCATGGGAGTTTTCTCGCTTTCTGTGAAATGATATTCTATTTCCGCTCCTTCGCCGGCCGAACGAAAAAGTGAAAAACAGGGGGAAGAAAGAAGAGGCCCCGCCGG
>CEBV01029474.1_pt1 | contig 23060 bp, 20 predicted proteins | sample 554741 | NCBI WGS metagenome assembly CEBV01 (sample SAMEA3182070, study PRJEB8094) | gut metagenome | biome: human; feature: gut; material: Stool; isolation source: human stools | place: Canada | collected 2011-11-22 | reverse complement strand
GTATTATCTGCGCTTTTGGCTTGGCATCTGCCGCACCTCGCTCGCCGTATCGGCACTTAGAATTATGCGGTATTGCCTTATATTCTATATCCATTTTAATGCTTACTTTTTATGTTTCAGTGCAGCGTACACCTTGCCGTATGGCAGCGGCACGCCAAACAGGCGCTGCAAAAACGCAGGTTTCCAGCGTGCCTGGGCAAGGTCCCGTTTCAGCTGTGCCGGGGCGCGCAGATAGGCGCCCCAGCTGGCTGGGGCAGCCAGCTTCCAGCTGCCGCCGTCCTCCACGGTGATCTCACCCAGGGTGCGCACCTCCTGCATGCGGGGGGCCTGCACCATCTGCAAAAACGCTGCGATGCAGGTTTGCGGCGGAATTTGCACTTCCCGCAGCGGGCCAGCCTGCCAGCGCTGAACAAAAGCCCTCATGCCCTGCCAGAGCGGCGCGGTGATTGCCCTGTTATCTGCACCCGCCTTCCCGATTTCCGGCACCATCTGCCCGGCCTGTGCGTGGTATCCCACCGTGGAGCCGCATGGCTCGGAGAGCAGAACTTCCAGCATGGGCTGGCCCACCCAGTACCACAGGGGGGCCGGGCAGCCGTCAAACAAAAATGTTTTGGCGCGCTCCGGCGGCAGGTTCTGGTGCAGGCGCGCATCACAGGCAAGGTAACAGCCGTACAGCTGGGTGTGCAGCAGCTCTTCCAGCACACGCTGGGTGGTTCCGCCGCTGCCGATATCCACCAGCAGCACCGGGCTATCCGTCAAGCCCGCCTGTTCCAGATATGCTCTTGCCTGCTCTGCCCGCCTGCGCAGCGGTTCCCCTTCCGGCAGCTTGCTGTGGGCCGCAAGGGCCAGCAGCATCTCTTTGGTGCGGCACGGCAAGGGGCGGGTGCGCAGGTCATAGGTTTTGGTGGTGTGTCCCTTCGGGGAATCAAAGCCAAGATAGGCGGCGATCTGCCGCCGGGTCAGCTGCTGGCGCGGCAGGGTATCCGCCAAAAGTGCCAATGCCTGCTCATTCATTGGGCATTGCAGCAGGGCTGGCAAAAGGCTTTGGCGGGATGCTTTCAGGTAAAAGGTTTCTTCTTCTGGGTACAGCAGCTGGTACACCTGGCGCACCAGGTACATATCCCGCGCCAGGAATACAAGCTTTGCCCCCGGTATAGCCGCGCGCTGCCCATGCAGCCAGGTGGCAAAGCCAACCGCCAGCGGGCCAAGCAGCTCTGCCCCCAGCGCAGCACTGGGACTTAGATTCTGGCAGCAGTTTTGCAAGGTGGCAATTGCGACACCACCTACGGCATCCGCCGGGTTTTTGGTGTATGGCAGCGGGGTTGGCTGCGGCAGCAAAAAGCAGCGGATACCCGCCAGCGCTGCCCCGACAAAATCCGCGCGGGGGCTATCCCCCACAAACAAGACTTCCGCCGGGCGCAAGGCAGTTTGCTGCAAAAAAAGCTTGAACAGCTTACCGCTGCGCTTTTGCACCCCGTACTCGCAGGAAACGAACACTCCATCCAGAAAATCCAGCCCGCATTTTTGCAGCATGGCTTCGATCTGCTCTTTAGGCAGATACATATCCGAAACCGCATATACCTTTTGCCCGCGGGCATGGCAGGCCGCAGCGGCTTGGGCTACCGGTCGGTTGGGGGCAATCATAGCCAGTTCCGCTGCGCACTCTGCAGCGGGGTCAGTACCCCGCAAGGCAGGATGTGCATAAATTTCGGCCAGCGTCACCTCGCGGCCAAGGGTCTGGCGGGTTTCTGCCTCTGCGGCAGCGCGCGCCCCGGCAAAGCCGAGAGCCGCCTGATGGGTAACTTCCATCAGGGCGAACAGATCCGCCGGGTGGGCGCAATCCCGCTTGAGCAAGGTATCGAAAATATCAAAAGCAACCGCTTTGTACCCCTTTGCCGCATGCAGCAGGCGCAGGGTCAGGCAGTTTGTGTGTGGTGTATTGTTCATTGCTCCTGTGTGGGTAAGCCTTGTACGGTTGGATGAAAGTTGACTCCAGCAAAAAAACCGCGCCAGATAATGCCCAGCCGCTCACATTTTTGCGGGCCGTGGCGCAGCACCTGAATGCTGTGCCAGGCATCTTTGGCAATCAGCCACAGCCAGCCACGCAGCCCCTCCCGCCGGTAAAGCACCACATCATTGCGGTAAAAGTAGCGGTAGCGGGGCCAGCGGTCCGGGGTATCGGTGGCAATGTTGACAACCGTGGCGTTCTGCATTGCATGCACCACCCGGCTGGCGGGAATTACATAGCACGGCATGCTACGGGAGATACGGCGGGTATACTCCCAATCGTCCGACCAGATAAAAAATTCTGCAATGGGCAGGCCAAAGCGCTGCACTGTGCTGCTGCGCAAAAACAGCGAAACAAAGCTGGCCATAACCGCGGGCTGCCGCGGCCCGGCAAAGCTTGCCAAATCTTTGTACGGCGTGCTGCGCTGCAGGTTCATGGGCTGGTCTTTACCGTCCGGCGCCAGTGCGCGGGAGGAAAGCCAGCCGTACTGCCCGTCCAGTTCGGCATCCGCCAGCAGCAGCTGCTGCAGGGCATCCGGTTCCGGCAGGCAGTCATCATCCATAATCCACAGATACTCTGCCCCGGAACACGCTGCCTGCTGGATGCCGCAGGCAAAGCCGCCTGCACCACCCAGGTTTTTGCCGGTATTATAATAGTGCATGGTTGGCAGGTTCAGCTGCGCCACCAGTTCGGCCGTGCCGTCCGTGCTGGCATTATCGATCACCCACAGTTCCGGCACACCGGCCGTTTGGGTACACAAAGCCCGCAGGCAGCGCTGCAGCATTGCCTTGCGGTTATACGTTACAATAACCGCTGCCGTGCGTTTCATTTGTGAGCCTCCTTGTGGGGGAAGAACTTGCGGTTCAAAAAGGCCATCCCCTTGCGCAGCCAATGCTGGCTTTCCATATATACAACGTCAAGCTCTTCATAGGCGATGTTGTTGGTGATCAGCCAGGCATCCAGCAGGCGCTCGCTCACAAAGCCGAACACCCGCTTATCATTGGTGGAATAGCTGCTGATATCCAGCTCTTTTTCCAGCTCAAACAAAATATCGAACAGCCAGGTGCAGTAGTGCTGCAGCAGTTCCTTTTTCATCACAAACATATTGAAGTGATGGCCGTGCGTTTTGGACATGTAGGTGTCATACGCCGGCAGATACTCCGGGCATTTGCGTTCGATGATGGCGCGGGTCACCCGCAGGTCCTGTTCATGGTGGGCGTGGATATACTGGGTATAATTGGTTTCAATAAAATAGTGGCGCTCTTTAGGCAGCACAACATTGGTGGTGGCCAAAATAGCGTTAAGTTCCTCGTGGCCGATGACCCGACGCTTTTTGCGCTCAAAACGGTGCAGGCGGCTGGCAAAGTAACGGCGGTAATGCACGATGCCGATATAATCGGAATCCAGGTTTTTGGCCGCCCAGTACAGGCCCGTCAGCTCGCAGAAATTGCCGTTGCGCTCTGAAATATTTTCACCGGTATCGTCCCCGATGTAGCCAATGCCGGGGTGGATGGCATGCCCCATCTGTACCGGCAGGTACATGGGGTCTTCCGGTATCCAGTACGGTTTATGTGTTGCTATGATGATCGTTGTCTGCAAAGTGTATTCCCTGCCTGTTTCTTACTGCTGCGCATGGTTAGCAAAAAAGCGCAGCGTGCTTTACTCCAGCCGGCAAAGCACCGGCACACATGCAAAATAGCTGGCGGTGGATGATGCAGCGCACCTGCCCAGCCGCACAAGCCCAATATCAAAAATAGTATACCGCTTTTTATCAGGAAAGCAAGTTACAGTTTCATTACTGTTTTTAATGTTTCTCATTTTTTGCAACCGGATCTGCCGCAAAAAGGGTCTCCGGGCCGGTGTACCAGATGCAGCGCTCAACGCGTTTTTCAGGAATCACTTTCTGCATCCATGCGGTCCTGTTCCTCTGCCAGCTTTTCCCACTCGTCATACAGTTCCTGCTGGTGGAAGCGGGAATCATCCAGTTCATCGCACTTATCCCGCAAAAGCAGGTGGTCGCGCAGAACCTCCGGGTCGTTGATCTCGTTTTCCAGCTCAACAATATGGGCGCCAAGCTCTTCGATCTCGGTTTCCAGCGCTTTCAGGCGGGTGCGCACCTCGGCACGGCGGCGGCGCTGCTCCTTGCCATAGCCTGCCTTCTGGGGCTTATCCTCCTGCTTGGCGGGTTCCGGCTGTTTGGAAGTATCGCGGTCATGCAGCTTCTGGAAGTTCTGGTAAAAAGTCGCCTTGCCATCTTCCAGGTACAGGATCGGGCAGCCAAGGGTCTGCATCAGGTAGCGGTCATGGGTGACCAGCAGCAGGGTGCCCGTGTAGGCAGACAGCGCATCGGTCAGCGTTTCGCGCATGAAAATATCCAGGTGGTTGGTCGGTTCGTCCAAAAACATCAGGTTCGGGCGTTCCAGGGCCAGCTCCGCAAAGCGCAGGCGGGCCATCTCACCGCCGGAAAGGGTGGCGCAGTCCTTGAACACTTCCTCGCCGCGGTATCCGAACCTGGCCAGGTGGCTGCGCACTTCCAGCTCGGTAAAGCGGGGGTACTGGTTCCAGATGGCATCGATCACGCGGCCTGCGCGGCGGGCCTGCTGCTGCACAAAGATACCGGGCTTGGCACCGGTGCCCAGCCGCACCATACCGCCGGAGGGGCGGCGCTTACCGTCCAATACTTGCAGCAGGGTGGATTTACCGGTACCGTTGGGGCCCGCAATAATCAGCTTGTCCCCACGGTGGACGACATAATCCAGTGCTTCCAACAGGGTGCGTTCCCCAATGCGGATGGTTAAGCCTTTCATGATGACCAACTCATCATACGGCTCAATATCATACTCAAAGCGGAAATTCAGCTGGTGGGCTTCCGCCTGGGGTGCTTCGGTGATTTCCAACTTTTCCAGCTGTTTGCGGCGGCTCTGGGCCATTTTGGTGGTGGAAGCGCGCACCAGGTTGCGGTCAATATAATCCTGCAGCTTGGCCGCCTTTTCCACATCGGCATCATGCTGTTTTTGCAGGCGCTCGTCCGCTGCTTCGCGCTGGGGCAGGTAAGCGGAGTAGTTGCCGCGGTAGGTGGTGATGGTTTTGCCGCGCAGCTCCCAGATACGGGTACAGACAGAATCCAGGAAGTAGCGGTCATGGCTGACCACCAGCACTGCGCCGCGGTAGGCTTTCAGATAGGTTTCCAGCCAGTCCATCGTTTCCAGATCCAAATGGTTGGTGGGTTCGTCCAGAATCAAAATGTCCGGGCGTTCCAACAGCAAGCGGGCCAAGCGTAGGCGGGTCTGCTCGCCGCCGGAAAGCACCCCGGCCTTTTTCTTCCAGGTATCTGCCGGGAAGCCCATGCCGTTGAGCACCTTTTTGATCTGGGTATCCATATTATAGGCATCCATGGCATCGATCACTGCGTTGCAGGCTGTGATCTTATCCGTAATAGCCGTGTTGTGGTGGTCAGCTGCCAGCTGCTTTTGCAGGGTCTCCAGCTCCGCCATGGCGTCAAGCGCAGGCTGGAACGCAAGGCGCATGGTTTCGTAAACGTCTTTCTCCGGGTCAAGATGACCCGTCTGTTCCAGGTAGCCGCAGGTTGCCCCCGCCGCAAAGGCAGCGTCACCGGCATCGGGCAGGCTTTCGCCGCACAGCACACGCAGGAGCGTGGTTTTGCCGGTGCCGTTTGCACCAATAATACCAATGCGGTCGCCGCGTTCCACACTGGCTGTTACATGTTTTAAGACCTCGTGCTCGCCAAAGCTTTTGCCAAGGTCCTGCAGTTCGATCAGCATAATTTCACACCTTATCGTATCCCTGGCCACTAGGGTGTATCAGAAAAGTCGAAAATATCGTCTATGGCAACACCGCACAATTCCCGCCTTACGGCTTAAGCACCGCTCCGGCGGCTGCGGCACGGCATCTGCGTTGCCAAAATGCTCGATAAGACATCCAGTATTATCTGCGCTTTTGGCTTAGCATCTGCCGCACCTCGCTCGCCGTATCGGCACTTAGAATTATGCGGTATTGCCCTATTTCTACAAACACAGCAGGATTTTGCATTAAAAAGCCTCAAATCCTGCTTGTATTTGCGAAATATCCGTCATGCTCTTTGTTTTCAGATTCACATTAAAGCAGTAGCCAGTTTGTTTTACTCTTCCACCAAAGGGCGCATCAAACCCGAAAATGTGCCGCTGCTCAGTTCTTTACCCCGGCAGCGGCACATTCCATTGGTCTGTTTCAGCCCTCGTTCATATGCCGACGGTTGCGCACGCCGACATTTTCCAGTTCTTCCGGCTCCATTACAACGCGGTACAGTTCTTCATAGCTGTGCACCGTATATTTGGGCTGGATGCCGGTTTTATTTTCCTCGTTGGCAAAGTTGACCCAGCAGGTATCGATCCCTGCGTTGATACCGCCCTTGATATCGGCCAGCAGGTCGTCCCCCACCATCAGCACACGGCTGCGGTTGGTCAACCCCAGGTCCCGGATGGCATAGTCCAGCAGCTTGGACGAAGGCTTTGCCGCACCCACTTTTTCCGAGATATACACACCATCCATAAAGCGGCCAATGCCGGATGCCGCAATGCGGGATTCCTGTACCTGGGTAGCACCGTTGGAAACGATTGCCAGGGTAGCAACTTCGCCCAGTTCTTCCAAAGCGGTCAGCGCGCCGGGCATCAGATCCGCATGGTTGGCCAGCTCGTTCTCATAAAAGTCGTTCATCTCGCGGGCGTTGCCGGCTTCTGGTGTGCCAAGAGCCTGCATCACGCGGCCAAACCGCACCGCAAACAGCTTGCTGCGGTTCAGCTCGCCTTTGGCAAGGCTGTCCCACAGCTGGCGGTTGATCTGGTGGTAGGTTTCCAATGCTTCGGGGCCGTTGGGCATGCCGTAATGCTCTAACGTAATGCCGACCGCAGCACGCTCTGCTGCGTTAAAATCCAGCAGGGTGTTATCCACATCCAGTAAAAGACAAGTATAATTTGCCATAGATTTATTCCTTTTTTCCGGTCTATTCTTGCCGGATATCTGCCGGGGTGCTGCCCTGCCGCCAAAACAATTACTCCGTGTGCTGTGCTTCCGTCCGTTCAGCGTCCGTCAGCGCATCGTCAAGGGGTTCTGCGTTAAGGGGCTGGCCCCAGTCAAAATCATAGTTTTCCACACTGCCGTCGGTCACATCGTTCTGGCCGTTATCCGGCTGATAGCCAGCCTCGCAGTCAAAGACAAACATGTGATCACCTCCCGGCTTATGCTATGCCGGGGGCAGGCGCTGTGTGACTGCAATCAGTCTTCGTCGCCAAAGGGGAAGAACGGGAACTGATGATCGCCCGAATCACTTGGTTCCGGGGTTACCGTGGGGTCCGAAAGGGGTTCCGTTACGTTGATGACAAGCTCTGCATACTGACCATTGTTGGCAGCACGCACGGTATAGCTGCCAACGGTATCCGCGCTGAACTGCACGTTATCGCCGGTTGCACTCCACTGCGGCTTCTGGGCGCAGGTCCAGGTGGTATCCCCCGAAGGATTGCTTACGTTGGCCTGCAGCGTTGTGGTACTGCCTGCCGGCATGGAGCTGACACCGGTGATGCTGACGGTGGTAGCCGGTGCCTGCACATGCACCATCAGTTCCTGCGAAGTATAGGTACCGTTAACTTCCAGCCCGGCCTTGATGCGGTAATCTCCGGTGGCATTCGGCGTAAAGGTATAACTGGCGCCATTCTGCATCATGTCATCGTTGACCGACCACTGCACACCGCTGTTATCATAGCTCTTACCGCCCAAGGTGACACTGGCGTTGATGGTCAGGGATTCACCCTGCTTGATGGTGCTTTCGCCCTGATCCAGGTTGATCTGCACACGGGCATCGTTGAACATTGCCGTCACGGAAATATCCTTGGTCGCGCTGTCCACACGGGTAGCGGTGGTCAGGCCATCGCTCCACTTATAGAACGTATAGCCGTCCGCCGCCACAGCGGTAATGGTCACGGTCTGCTTTTCGGCTGCGTCCATTTCGATGGAAGTTACGCCGCTCTGGTCATTGCCCTGCAGGGTGCCCTTGCCTTCTTCCACCAAGTATTGCAATTTGAACGTTGTAGGGGTCGCCGAAGGCGTGGGCTCCGTGGCGGCTGCGCTGCCGCCAGCCTGCTCAGTACGCTGCGGAATATCATCCGTGTTGGGGCGGGTATCCGCAGTATCGTAAGCATGATTGCGCAGGTAGTTCAGCACCACATTCGCGCCGGATGTGCTGAAGCCATTCTGTTTGTTGTTCAAATAGGCTGCTTCGGCATAGCCGCTGTTGCTGTCTTTCAGTGCTTCGGCCAAGTTCAGGTATTTATAGCCTTCATCATTGCACATCTTGGCCAATTCCTGGTTGAACTGGTCGATCATCAGCTGCGTTTTGGCGGCATCAGATGCATTTTTTGCCACAGGCGGAATGGCACAGACAATGACATCGCAGTACTGGTACGCACCGGTAATTGCGATGACAGCCTGCTTATAGTTACGGGCAAAATTATCGTAGGAAAGGCTGCCGTCCAGATCGTTGCTGCCCAGCAGCATGACCACGCGGCGGGGTTTCATTTTGGATACCGCCTGCGGGACGGTATAGGCGCTGGAATCCCCCGCAAAGTAAACGCAGGCATCGTTCAGCAATGAGCTGACGGTCAGGCCGTCCTTGCCTGCAAACTGATCCAGCGTGATGACTTTATCGTCATACAGGGACTTGGCAAACTGATCCCCCACAAACAGCGTGGAGGAGACATAATCGGTGCCTGCATCAGAGGTTTTGGCCAGCACGGACCCCAGCGAAGTATCCAGCGGATAGGCCTGCGGGTCATAGCGGCCGCTGCCGCCCAGCGACAGCTTGCCCGGCAAAACCCAGGATGCAATAAATGTAAGGATGACAGCCAGCACACATACTGCCAGAACAGCACATGCCTTGCGCTGGGTTGGGCTGAAGGATGCCCGGCTGCCGGATGTTTTGCGGCTCATAATGTTCGTTTCTCCCTTTGTTCCTTATGTAGGATGCGCCCGCGGGCCGGGTTGGTTCCGGCGGCGGGCTGTGCCCGGCAGCGCTTTGCACCGCGCGGGGTTCAGCCCAGAATATACTGGGTCAGTTCTTCACAATTTTGCGCCAGCAGCACCGGATTCCAGGGTTCCATTTCTTCCCTGCTACCATAGCCGTACAGCACGGCAGCAGCGGGCAGCTGGTTGTTGACTGCGCCCTGCATATCATCCTGGCGGTCCCCCACCATCAGGATGCGTTTGCCCGCCAGGCGTGGGTCCTGCAGCACAAGGCGGATCACATCCGTCTTGTTGTCCACACTTTCGTCCATGCTGGCCCCGCCAATGCGGTCAAAATAGTCAAACAGCCCCTGCTCTTTCAGGATGGGTGTTACAACTTCGACCGGTTTGCAGGTTGCCGTTGCCATGTACAGCCCGGCATCTTTCAGGGTATCCATCATCTGACGCACCCCGGGGAACAGGCTGCACTGGTGGCTGCCAACTTCCTCGTAATGCACGCGGTAATACTCCACGGCCTGCTCCACCTCGGCATCCGTTGCAAAGTGCTGGGCAAAGCTCCAGCGCAGCGGAGGGCCAAGGTAGCGGGAACAATCTATCGCATCCGGGTCAAGGCCCATTTTGCGGAACGCATAGGCAAAGCAGTTAAAAATGCCCGGCCGGGAATGGATCAATGTTCCATCAACATCAAATAAAACGGCGTCGTAACGCTGCATCCAAAATACCTCCTGCGGAAAGGCGGTGCTCCCTTTATACAGTCCTAATAACTTCCCATGGCGCTTGCGGCCGCGTTGTTTATGGCTACTCTCCCGGTGTAAAGCACACTCGCTTTACATCCATTTCAAGAGCCTTGGCCGCATACCATGCAGAGAAAACAATGAACTCTCCCGGGTTCTTTATGTTCTCTTTTGGTGTATACGGAACCGAAAACAGACGATCCGATACTCTGCCGTCTGTCAATTCCGTCATAATATACAGTTGTATTATATCATAACTGTCAAGGTTTGAAAATGACTTCACGGAAATTTGATAATTTACCCCTTCTTTCCTGCTCCAAAAGACAAAAAAGCCGCTGCAAACCGGTAAAATCCGGCCCACAGCGGCAGTTAAATGGTATAAAACTTATCCAAATCCGATCCTGTACGCAATCTTATCAGGAAAGGATCATGCGGTCATTGGCTTCGCCGCCAGCCTGCTCAAAGCGCTGCAGCAGATCCGATACTTCCAACTTTGTCTTTTCTTCGCCGCGCACATCATAAATCACATGGCCTTCGTTCATCATGATCAGGCGGTTGCCATAACGGATGGCATCGCGCATATTATGGGTGATCATCAGGGTGGTCAGGTGGTTTTCCTGCACGATCTTGTTGGAAATTTCCAGCACCTTGGCGGCGGTCTTGGGGTCCAGGGCTGCGGTGTGCTCGTCCAGCAGCAGCAGCTTGGGCTTTTTCAGGGTCGCCATCAGCAGGGTGACTGCCTGGCGCTGGCCGCCGGAAAGCAGACCGACCTTGCTGGTCATGCGGTCCTCCAGGCCCAGGCCCAAGGTTTTAAGCAGCTCGTGGTACTCGGCATTTTCCTTTTTGGTAATACCAATGCGCAGGGTGCGGCCCGCACCGCGGCGGGCGGCCAGGGCCAGGTTTTCATCAATCTGCATCGTGGCGGCGGTGCCCATCATGGGGTCCTGGAACACACGGCCAATGTAAGCGGCGCGCTTGTGCTCCGGCAGGCGGGTGATATCCTTACCATCAATAATGATCTTGCCCATATCCACCGGCCACACACCGGCAACAGCATTCAGCATGGTGGACTTGCCCGCACCGTTGCCGCCGATTACGGTGACGAAATCGCCGTCCTCCAGTGTCAGGTTCAAATCATTCAGGGCAACCTTCTGGTTGACCGTACCGGGGTTAAAAGTCTTGTAAACGTTTTTGATCTCAAGCATTGCTGCTGCCGCCTTTCTTTACCGCAACGCGGGTGAAGTATTTTGCTTTCCAGTATGGAACCGCAAGGAAGATGGCGACCACGATGGCGCTGAGCATTTTGAGCAGGTCGGTATCGATCTTGAACCAGATGCAGATCTGCATAACAATGTAGTAGATGACGCTGCCGATGCCAACGCTGAGCAGCTTGAGCGCAAAGTTGCGAAAAATCTTGCTGAACACGGCTTCACCGATAACAACGGCAGCCAGGCCGATCACGATAGCACCGCGGCCCATCTGGACATCAGCAAAGCCCTGGTACTGGCTGAGCAGCGCACCGGAGAATGCCACCAGACCATTGGAGAGCATCAGGCCCAGCACAATGTTGAAATTAGTGTTGATGCCCTGCGCCCGTGCCATGTTGGCGTTGCAGCCGGTAGCGCGGATGGAGCAGCCAAGCTCGGTGCCGAAGAACCAGTACAAAATAGCGATAACAACCACCATAAGAACGGCCACGATCAGGATGGTATTGCGGTAAAACGGAACGCCTTTGATATAACGCAGGGATACCAGCAGGTCATATTTGTCCACGTTGATAGCCTGATTGGCTTTTCCCATGATTTTCAGGTTGACCGAATATAGGGACAACTGGGTCAAGATACCGGCAAGGATGGCCGGAATGCCCATAAACGTGTGGAACAGGCCGGTCACCAGGCCAGCCAGCAGGCCAGCACCAAACGCCAGCAGCAGGGACAGCCAGACATTCATGCCGGAAATCATACACATGATGCAGACCGCACCGCCAAGGCCCAAGGTGCCGTCTACCGTCAGGTCGGCAACATCCAGGATGCGGAAGGTAAGGTAAACGCCAATCGCCATAATGGCCCAAATCAGGCCCTGCGCCAATGCGCCCGGCATGGCATTGAACAATGTTGCAATGTTCAAGAGATCGTCAACTCCTCAAAAAAGATATAGTCTTTTTAATTATATCAAAAAATCGCGGGAAAGAAAAGCCTTTTCCGCGATTTTTGTATTAAAGTTACCTGCATCAAATCAAAGCAGGCCGTTCTGGCTGTTTAGCCCTCGTATGCCACATAATCATCTGGGATGGTGATGCCCAGAGCTTCGGCAATGGTCGGGTTGTATTCCTTCGTGAACTCCGGAGCGTACTCAATGGGCATCTCCTCAACCTTGCTTTCGCCGGTCAGGATCTTGGCGGCCATCTTACCGGTAGCAACGCCCAGGTCATAGTAGCTGATGGACAGGGTAGCAACGCCACAGCCGCCCATGATGCCTTCCTCGCCTGCAACAACAGGCACACCGGCGGGCTGGCAGATGTTATTGACGATCTCAGTGTTGTTGGCAACGGTGTTATCGGTGGGAACATAGATCACATCGCTGGCATCGGCAGCGCTCTGGCAGACGGTGGCCAGATCGTTGGAGTCAGAGAATGCGTAATACTCGCAGGTGTAGCCCAGTTCTTCCAAGCTGGCCTTTACGGTATCAACCTGATACTGGCTGTTTGGTTCGGCGCTGCAATACAGCAGACCAACGGTCTTTGCATCGGGGAACAGTTCCTTGATGATTCCTGCCTGCTCATCCAGAGGAGCCAGGTCGCTGGTGCCGGAAATATTGGTGCCGACAAGGCCATCGAAGTCATCAATACCCAGTGCCACGCCGTACTCGGTAACAGAGGTGCCCAGAACCGGGATGGTGTTGGTGCCGGCCTGTGCAGCCTGCAGGGCGGGGGTTGCGTTGGCCAGGATCAGGTCAACATTATCAGAAACAAAGCCATTGATGATGGTGCTGCAGGTGTTGGAATCGCCCTGGGCGTTCTTTTCCTCAAAGGTAACGGCATCGCCGAGCTGCTCGGTCAGGGCATCCTTAAACCCCTGGGTTGCAGCGTCCAAAGCAACGTGCTGCACCAGCTGGCAGATGCCGACCTTGTAGGTCTGGCCGTCAGCAGCGGCGGTATCGGAAGCGGCGGTGGATTCTGCGGCAGAAGAAGCGGTGCTGTCCGCGGCCGATGCAGCAGAGCTTGCTGCAGTGCTGCCACAGGCAGCAAGGGAAACAGCCAGGCAGCCGGCTGTCAAAATAGAAAGTGCTTTTTTCATGGTATCTTCCTCCCAAATCTATGCATCGCTCACCGGCATCCACTATGCTGCATAGCCTTGGGTGGGTGTCCTCTCCGAAAAGCGATTTAGTGATTTAAAGTATAGCATCAATCGTATTCCCCTGCAAGATACAATCCGCCAAATCACGGCGCTTTAGAGCACTAAATTTCCACATTTTGCACAATTTTAACAAAAAGCACACCCTGCGTTCTGCCTTTGGGGCATTCGCACAGGGTGTGCAGTATCAATAAGACTTATAAAATGATATTTTTCTCTGTTTCAGCAATCGGGTGCTGGATTGCTTTTGTGTTCCTTGCCGTTTTGGCCTCATTTATGCAAAGATTGCCGCTTCGGTCTGGTTCAGGATGCGGATAAACGCCTCTCGCGTATCCGCCATACGCAGTTTTTCCGTCAGGCGGTGGTCGCTGAGCAGGTTGACAAGGCGAGCCAAAATCAACAGGTGGTCGCTCTGGCGGTCCGGCGGAACCGCAACCATAAAGATCATATCCACCAGCTTGCCGTCCGCTGCGCCCCAGTCCAGCCCGCGGGTAAGGGTCAGCGCGGCCAGCCCAAGCGAGGCAACGCCCGCATTGCAGGCATGCGGGATGGCAAGCCCTTCCCCAATGGCGGTGGTGCCGCCCGCGCGTTCACGCTCACACACGGCTTTATAGTAGGCGGTACCGTTGGTGATCACGCCGTTGCTCTCCTGAAGTTCCACCAAGGTTTCCAGCGCCGTCTGCACACTGGGCATCTCGGCATGCAGCATCACACTGTCACGGTTCAGTAAACGGCTGACTCTCAGCTGTGTCTGCTCACTTTCCCTGTGTTTCATACGCCCTCCACCTTGCTGATCAGCTTGTAAAGGAACTCGCCCACCGCGCCGCCGGTGCAGTCGCAGTTGGTCACTTCGTTGGCCGCTGCTTTTACTTCGGACGGCGCATTGGCCACAGCCACGGAATAGCCCGCTTTTTTCATGATTTCGAGATCATTATAATAGTCACCGATCACGATGGTTTTTTTGATGTTCTCGTTCAGGATATGGCAAAGCTCTTCCATTCCGGCTGCTTTGCTGATGCCGGAAGGCATAATTTCCAAGTAGATCTGGTTGGTAGGCAAAAAGTAATTATCCCGGCCAAAGTACCGCGTTTTGGCGTACTGTCCCGCTTTGCGGATCGTTTCCGGATCCCCGGCAAACACCACCTTCAGCCAGCCATCCGGCACATTTTCCAGCGGGCAGGCCACGCTTTCCATGTGTTCATCCACCTGGTGGGCATGGGTATAGCTGCTGGCGTGAACAACATACATCTCCCCCGCACCGGCCATGACCTCTGCACCAATCTTCGGGAATTTTTGCAGCATATCGGCAATGGCGGCAGCGGCCTGTTCCTGATTCAGGCAGGAGCGACGCAGCACACGGTTGGTCTGGAAATCATACAGCAGCGAACCATTGCAGGAGATTGCTGGCAGCGAAAGCTCGATATCGCCCAGCGCCGCGCGGATCGACTCCGGCGGACGGCCGGATGCGACGGTAAAGCGCCCACCCATGGCGGTAAACAACCGGATGACGCTGCGGTTGCAGGCGGGAATGCCCTCCTTTGCAGTCAGCAGGGTGTTATCCATATCACAAAAAACCAGATAATCACTCAAACGCTCCATGGCGGCTTTCCTTTCTCAGACGGCTTAAGTAGTCCTGAAACCAGTCAGGCAGTGAGCTGTCAAACTGCATCCATTCCCCGGTGGCGGGGTGCACAAAGCCAAGCTCCTTGGCGTGCAGGCACTGACCGTTCAGGCTGCGGATACAATTTTTTGGCCCATACACGGCATCCCCAGCCAGCGGGTGGCCAATGGACGCCATATGCACCCGAATTTGATGGGTGCGGCCTGTTTTAAGCTTGCATGCAATGTAAGTAAAGTTGCCGAACCGTTCCAGCACCTGCCAGCCGGTGTAGGCATATTTGGAGTTCTGCTGGGTCACGGCCATCTTTTTGCGATCCTTAGGGTCGCGGCCGATGGGGGCTTCCACAAAGCCGGTATCCTCTTTCAGGTTGCCATACACCACAGCGTGGTACACCCGATGGATAGAATGCACGCTCATCTGTTCGGTCAGTGCCTGGTGGGCGGCGTCCGTTTTTGCAACGACCAAAAGGCCGCTGGTATCCTTATCAATGCGATGCACAATGCCGGGGCGGATGGCCCCGCCGATGCCGGACAGCCGCCCCGCACAGTGCCACAGCAGTGCATTGACCATGGTGCCGTCCGGGTTGCCGGGCGCAGGGTGCACCACCATGCCTTTGGGCTTGTTGACCACCAGCAGGCTGTCATCCTCATACACAATGTCCAGCGGAATGTTCTGGGGCTGGGCTTCGATGGGCTGCGGGTCCGGCAGGGTGAGCAGAATCATCTGCCCGGCTTTCAGCTTATCCTTTTTGTTCAAGGGGCTGCCGTTGCAGGTCACACTGCCCGCTTCGATCAGGTTTTGCAGCTGGCTGCGGGAAAGATCCGGGCACTGTTCCGCCAGCCAGCGGTCCAGCCGCAGGCCAACGCTTTCCGGCGCAAGGGTCAGTTCACGCTGTTCCATCTGTGGGCGCACTCCCCTTTTGCTGTTTTGCTTTTTGTTCGCGGCGCATATCCAGCAGCAGGCTGAGGACCAGCAGGCCCACGCCGACACAGATGCAGACATCCGCAAAATTGAACACCGGGAAATTGATGAACAGGCAGTTCAGGTAATCCACCACCACGCCGGTGCGGATACGGTCGATCAGGTTGCCAACACCGCCGCCCACGACCAAAATCCAAGCAGCACGCTCCAAACGCGGCATTTTGCGCAAAAGCAGCATACCGGCCAGCACAGCCAGCATCACACCGGTAACGATCACCAGCAGCGTGCGCTTGCCGCTGAGCATGGAAAACGACATACCATCATTGAGCAGGTAATAAAATTCCAGCACATGCGGGATAAAGGGTTTGCTGCCAACCGGCAGCAGTTCCACGGTGGCCCAAAGTTTGATCAGCTGGTCAACCAGCGTCAGGCCTGCCGCAGCAAGAATGGATAAAATGCCAACCAGCATAAACGCCTCCGTCGTCCGGGCCAATGCAGCGCTGCAAAATGCCCTGACAAAAACAGCGGTGCAAAGGCTTGATAAAAGCGCAAAAGCACCGCTGTAAATCATACTATGGCAATACCGCACAGTTCCTGTTTTACAGGCTTAAGCACTGGAACAGCGCTTAACATCATGCGGCATAGCCCTTTATTTGAAATTAACCAAGAACTTTCGCACAACGCGGGCACAGGCCGTCTTCGCCAACAGCTGTGTCGAACTTCCAGCAGCGCAGGCACTTGTTGCCGGCAGCATGGGCAACGCTCATGCCCAGGCCCTCGGTCAGACCCCTCACGCCGCCTTCGCCCTTGACCAGATCCACATGAGAAACGATCATCAGATCGGCCAGCTCATCCATCGGGATGGCGTTCAGGAAGTCATACATTTCATCGCTGCAGTACAGGGTAACGGCAGCTTCCAGAGAGGAACCGATGGTCTTATCGGCACGGGCCTGCTCCAGAACCTTCTTTACATCGTCACGCACAGCAATGATCTTGGCCCACTTGGCGTCAAAAGCGGCATCCTCATCGCTCTTGGCTTCCGGCATACGCTCCCAGCAGACATACTCCTGCATGCCTTCCAGCTTCGGGATGTAGCTCCAGATTTCCTGGGCGGTGAAGCACAGGATGGGGGCAACCAGCTTGGTGAAGTCAACCAGAATGCGGTACAGCGCAGTCTGGGCGCAGCGGCGTGCGTGCTCGTCCGCGCAGTACAGGCGGTCCTTGATGACGTCCATATAGAAGTTGGACATATCAATGACGCAGAAGTTGTAGATTGCGTGGTAAGCGCGGGAGAAATCGTAATTATCGTAAGCGGCACGCACATTGGCGGTCAGGCTGTTGCAGCTCTTGAGTGCCCAGCGGTCGATTTCGAACAGCTGATCCTCGGCAACCATATCCGTGGCAGGGTTGAAATCGCCAATGTTGCCCAGCATAAAGCGGGCGGTGTTGCGCATCTTGCGGTATGCTTCGGACAGCTGCTTGAAGATATTCTTGCCCGCGCGCACATCAACGGTGTAATCGCTGGAAGCAACCCACAGACGAACGATGTCAGCACCGTAATCGCGGATGATTTCGGACGGCTCCACACCGTTGCCGGCAGATTTGTGCATCTGCTTGCCCTGCTCATCAACGACCCAGCCATGGCACAGAACGCCTTTGTACGGGGCAACGCCCTGGGTGGCAACGCTGGTCAGCAGGCTGGACTGGAACCAGCCGCGGAACTGGTCGGCGCCTTCCATATACAGGTCAGCGGGCCAGTTCAGTTCGGGACGTTCGCGGCAGACTGCGCTCCAGGTAGAGCCAGAGTCGAACCAGACATCCATGATATCGGGATCCTTTTCCCAGTCAGAAGCGCCGCATTCGCAGACCTCAGTCTTGGGCATGATCTCGTTGGCATCGTACTTATACCAGGCATCGGAGCCTTCCTTGCGGAACAGGTCGCTGACAGCCTTGATGGAAGCATCGGTAATGTGGTACTTGCCGCAGTTCTTGCAGTAGAACACCGGGATGGGCACACCCCACACGCGCTGACGGCTGATGCACCAGTCGCTGCGGTCACGCACCATGCCGTGCATACGGTCATGACCCCAGGCCGGCTGCCACTTGACTTCATCAATGGCCTTATAGGCTTCCTCGCGGAACTTATCAATGGAGCAGAACCACTGTTCGGTTGCACGGAAGATGATGGGATGGTGGCAGCGCCAGCAATGCGGGTACTGGTGGGTGATGTGCTGCACGCCCATCAGGTGGCCGGACTGCTTGATGTGCTCCAGAATAACTTTGTTGGCAGCCCAAACCTTAAGGCCTGCAAACTCTTTGCCTGCTTCTTCGGTCAGGTAACCGCCATCGTCCACGGGGACAATAACGGGAACCTGCGGGTAGTGGTTGACGCAGACTTCAAAGTCCTCAACACCGTGGCCAGGTGCGGTATGAACGCAGCCGGTGCCGCCTTCCAGGGTAACGTGGTCACCCAGGATAACCAGGCCCTTGCGGTCCAGGAAGGGGTGCTGATACTGCATCAGCTCAAATTCAGAGCCGAGAACGCGGGGCTCCAGAACCTCGTAATCCTCGATATGGCAGGCTTTCATAGTGGATTCCACCAGACCGGCAGCCATCAGGTGATATTCATCGCCGATTTTGACGAAGGCATACTCCAGGCTGGGGTTCAGGCAGGTTGCCACGTTGGCGGGCAGGGTCCAGGTGGTGGTGGTCCAGATCACGATCCATGCCTTGTCCAGAGGGATACCGTACTTGGCCAGAACACCGTTGGGGTCATCGGTGAGCTTAAAGCGGACATAGATAGAATCGCACTCGTCCTCGGCATACTCGATTTCGGCTTCTGCCAGAGCAGTACGATCCTCCGGGCACCAGTAAACGGCTTTCATGCCCTTGTAGATATAGCCTTTCTTGGCCATCTCGCCAAAGATCTCCACCTGGCGTGCCTCAAATTCGGGGCGCAGGGTCAGGTAGGGGTTGGCGAAATCGCCCTGAACGCCCAGGCGGGCGAACTGGCTGTTCATCACATCAATATGCTCGGTAGCAAACTCTTTGCAGATCTTGCGCAGTTCCAGCTTGGAAATGCCGGCCTTTTTATCGCCCAGAGAGGACAGAGCCTTCAGCTCGATGGGCAGACCGTGGGTATCATAGCCGGGAACATAGGGAGCACAGTAGCCCGACATGTTCTTTTCACGGATGATGATATCCTTGATGATCTTGTTCAGGGCAGTACCCATATGGATATTACCGTTGGCATACGGAGGACCATCATGCAGAACAAAGCGCGGCAGATCCGCGTTATGTTCGATCATTTTTTCGTAGACGTGGTTTTTCTCCCAATCCTCCAGCATTTTGGGTTCCTTTTTCGGCAGCCCGGCACGCATTTCAAAGGGGGTAGCCATCTTATGGATGGTATCATTGTAATTCTGCGGCAAAGTTTCCAACTCTCCTCTATTTCCTTAATATAGCTGATATGGCGGCTTGTCCAAAGCGCAGTATACCAGGTTGCCCCGGCAGTTCTGCACCGTTCAGGCAGGTCTTAAAATGCTTGGGGTACACGCACGCACAAATGCGGCACCTCAAACATCATAATCAATGTCATCAAATGCGTCAAGCTCCGCTTTAGCAGGGCTCTTGGTTTTGCGGGCATTTTTGCCCGTGCTGCGGGCCGAAGCGCCGCGGCTGCGGGAGCCGGATTTCTTGGCGGGCTTTTCCGGCATATCCCCGCCGTAAAGCCCGGCAACGGATGGCATATCATCGTCCGGCAGGATTGGCTTTGTTTTGGGGGCAAAGGCAAATTCTACCGTATCGATCTTTTCCTCGTCCAGCGGCTGGACAGGGGCAGGTGCCGGAGCCGGTTCCGGCTCTTTGGGCTGGGCGGGTTCTTCCGGCTCAGCCTCGTAATATTCCGGTTCCTCATATGCCGGATAGCTTTCCTCCGGGGCTGCGGGCTGCGGAGCCGGGACATCCTCCGGGATTGGCTGGTTGGGTTCCGGTTCCGGCTGCGGAGCCGGGGCAGGCTGTTCTACCGGCTGGGGTGCAGGCTGCTGCGGGGCTTCCTGTGGTTCCGGCTGCGGCTGCGCGGCCTGCTGTTCTGCACGGTTGGTGTGATACTCCGGAATTTTGGCAATCATTTCGATGTGCTGGCGGTACAGGTCCATCAGGCGCTTTTTGAATGCATCCGCTTCCTGCTTTATTGTCACAAGCTCCTGCTGGGCCAGCTCCACCTCATCGCGGGCGCGCTGTTCACGATCCTCCGCCTTAATGTTGGCGGCACGAATGATCTCGGCAGCTTTCTGCTTGGCTTCCTTGATGACGTTCTCGCCAAGGCGCTGGGCATTGATCATGGTTGTGCTCAGGGTATCTTCGTCGGCACGGTACTGGTCAATGCGCTGGGCCAGTATGACCAGCTTTTTCTGCAGGTCATCATTTTCTGCGGCCAGGCTGTCGATGCTGTCCGCAACCTGTTTGAGGTAATCGTCTACGTCCTCACAACGATAACCGCGCATGGCACGGTCAAAGGTCACGCGGCGCACATCATCCGAAGCAATCATCCAAATTCCTCCTGTTTCGGGTGGCACACACCCGGAATGGTATCCGAAATTTTACCGTTCGGCACGGCTGCCGGGCTGCCCCGGCCCATGGGTTTCACATTCAGGTTTTATGTTCAATACTGATAAAACGTGATAAAGATGCGGTCCTTGCGGCTTTTGCCGCCGATTGCCACCAGACGGTAGCGCCCAACGCCCCGCACGGTGAAGATATCGCCTTCAAACACATCCTCATGGGCGGTGCGCAGCGGAACGTGGTTCACTTCCACCCTGCCGCTTTGGATTGCCTGCGCCGCAATGGAGCGGGAGGTGTGCATCATGGCTGCCAATACGGTATCTGCCCGCAAAGATGGCACCGTTGCATCCTGCGTCTGGCGTTCCGGCCCGCGCAGGACTTCTTCCGGCACGGCATTGCAGCGCTCGACATGCACCGGGCTGCGGCCAGCTTCCGTCAGGTTGGAAGCAATAAAATCCGCCTTATCTTCCAGCACAAAGGCATACACACTGCGGGCATCGGCCGGATCCGGCAGGATATCCCCCAAACAGGCACGATCCAGGCCAAGACCCAGGATTGCCCCCAGATAGTCACGGTGGCCCGGCACGGCGCTGCCGCCCTGCTGCGGCGCTGTGAAATGCAGCACCGCAACTGGCTCTTCCGGCCAGGAATCCGGTGGTTCAATGCAGAGCACTTTGCGTTCCGCATCCGGCCAGCCGCCCTGAAAGCGGGCAAAATCGCAGCCCTCACGGTTGAGCGCGGCCTGCGCAAGGGCCTGTTCGCGATCCGAAAGGAAGCCCGTTGCCCGCGGGATGCCACGCTGCATGGCGGTACGGCAGAGTTCTTCCACCCGGCGCATCAAAAAGCGTTCATCCTCGTTCTGCGGCGGCACAAAGCCGCGGGTCCTTGTATCAGAAGAAGACGCCATTGTTTTCCAGCTCGTCCAGCAGGTCGCCCATAATATCAACGTTATACGGGGTAATGATGAATGTACTGGTTGCTACACGCTTGATCTGGCCGTTATTGGCGTAAGCCACGCCGGACAAAAAGTCGATCAAACGGCGGGAGACTTCTTTGTTGGTGGATTCAAGGTTCAGCACAACGGTGCGCTTTGCGTTCAGCTGGTCTGCAATGGCAGCAGCATCGTCAAAACGTTCCGGCTTGACCAGCACAACCTGCAGCTGGGTGGTAGCATTGATGTTGACCACCTTGTTGCTGTGCTGCTTAGCAGTTTCCTGCGTGGGGTAGGCTTCTTCCGGGGCTGGCGAACCGCCCTGACCACCGCCAGGGAAGATATCATCCTCTTCGTTATCATCCACATAGGAATCTGCTTCGGGATCCTGGTTGATTCCGAGGACGTTTCTCAAACCATCTATCATGGACATGGCAGTTACTCCTTACGTTTGCTTAGTTGTATAAATTGCACAAAAAAAGCCCTGATCGGCTTTTGTCACAACTATACAGTATTTATTATCTTCCATTTTTGCTTCGTTGTCAATACAAATATAACAGAATGTGGGGCAAAACGCCCGTTTTCTGTCCTTACAGCAGCTTGCCGTCCTGCAGGTTGCTGCCTTCCACGATCACCTCATCGTACAGGCGCAGCTCGTTATCCTCCCCCACTTTGCCGCCTTCCGGTACAAGGATGTAGGTATCGTCCTCATATAAAATGGTAATGCGGCGGAAGCGCTGCAAATCGCCGTATTTGACATATACGCCGCGCTGGCCGTTCACGATATGCAGGGCCCTGCGGTCAATGCGGATGCCCTGGTAGGTGTGCAGGCTGATTTCGGCTTCCTCATAATTCAGGCAGAGCACCTGAGCATTGATGCTGCGGCATTCCAGCGCCACTTTGGCAAGGCCGGTTTCTTCGTCGGTGGTCACATCCACCACGGTGGCAGCCAAAGGCTCTTCCTGTTTGCCCGGAACGCTGATGCTCACGCGGGACAGGCCGTTCAACCGCCCGGCAAGGTCGGCCGAACACACGGCATAAAACCGCCAGGAAAACCCGGTTACAATATGCCCGGCAAGGTCGGCATTGGACGGAGTCTCCCCTGCGTTGATCATCTTTTGCAGATCAGCCGGGCTCATGGCATCCAGCTCCGTGGGATCCCGCACCACCGGGGCGGCGCTTTCGGATGAGACAAAATACCCGTTGGTATCCGCTTCGATCGTCTGCAGGCCGTTCAGCTGGGCAGCAATGCCGTCCCGCTCGGCCTGCAGGCTGGCCAGCACCTCGCCAAAGCCCGCCGCCTGGCCGGTGCTGATCTGCAGTTTATTTTGCGCCAGCAAAAAATCTTCCGCAGCATCCTGAATTGCGCCGTAAGATGCTGTGTCGATCTGGTCCAGCAGGTTATACAGCGCCGTGCGCGTCTGGGTTGTCAGAACCGAAAGATCGCTGCCGGAGGAATTTTCCGACTTTGTCAGCAGCAAAATCGCACGATCCAACCGGTCCAGCCGTTCCCGCATTGCTCCCTGAGAATCATCCGTATACTGTTCCGCCAGAATGGTGCCCGCGCTGACGCGCTCACCATCCTGCACCACATATCCCAGGTTGCCGCTGCCAGGCACATCCACTGCCTGGAACACTGCCACGCCTTTCAGCGTGATGTTATCCGACATGGTGTAGGCAATGGCGGTTTCGGTTTTGTAAGTTCGGTGGAAGATCGTGTAAATCTGGATACAGAGATACCCAAGCACCACAACCAGCAGCGCCGTAAACAGGGCAAAAAGAATTTTTATGAATGCTTTGGGCTGGCTTTCATTCTGTTCATGCATTGGGTATCCCCCCTTTGGTTTTATGGCAACACCGCACAATTCCCGTCTTACGGCTTAAGCACCGCTCCGGCGGCTGCGGCACGGCATCTGCG
>CEBV01022411.1_pt1 | contig 23123 bp, 28 predicted proteins | sample 554741 | NCBI WGS metagenome assembly CEBV01 (sample SAMEA3182070, study PRJEB8094) | gut metagenome | biome: human; feature: gut; material: Stool; isolation source: human stools | place: Canada | collected 2011-11-22 | reverse complement strand
CCGCAACGCCCATGCAGCACGCACCTATTAAGAGAGCGCCGGTCTTACGGGAGTTAATCTCGTTAAGGTCAGCCTCGCTGAGCTGCTTATTCTCCCCTACCATGTCGAGGTACTGCCCCGCGCACATTCCGTCACAGCCGACGGCGTCGGCAAGGATACGCACGCAATCGGCCTTTGCCTGAGCACAAAGCTCGGAGCGTGCGATCGTGCCGAAGGCCTCCGCCTGCAAAGCATCTCCTGCAAGGGTCGCGGTGCATTCGCCGTAAACGACGTGGTTAGTGGGCTTGCCGCGGCGCAGCTCGTCGTTATCCATGCACGGCAGATCGTCATGGATAAGGCTGTATGTGTGCAGCATCTCGATCGCGCAGGCAACGGTGAGCGCTTTTTCGGTATCTCCGCCAGAAATGCGGCAAAATTCCAAAACGAGGGTCGGTCTGATGCGCTTGCCGCCGGCAGTAAGACTGTAATGCATGGACTCGAGCAGTCCGTCATACGGAAGACCTGCGGGAGTAAAAAGCTTCCCGAGCTTTTCGTCTATGAGATTTTTATATTCTTTAGCCGTCATCTTTTATTCCTCAAACGGGAGCTCTTCCGGCTCGCCGTCCTGACCTTTTCTGAGCTTAACGACCTTCTGCTCCGCTTCGTTAAGGAGCTTGTCGCAATTACCGATGAGCTCGGTGCCCTCCTCGAAGAGCTTGAGCGACTCGCTCAAGGGCGCATCGCCCTTTTCAAGCAGCTTCACTATTTCGTCAAGTCTTTTTATAGACGCTTCAAAGCTCATATCTTTATTATCCATGTGAAAATGCCTCGCTTTCTTCTACAGTGCATTTTATCGTTCCGTCGCTGACGCTGAGGCTGAGCACATCGCCGCCGGCGACGTCTCCGACGCTTTTTACGAGTTTTCCCTCGGAGTCGGATGCTATGGCATAGCCGCGCGAGAGGACCTTGAGCGGGCTCATGGCGTCAAGTGCGGACGCCAGCGCCACAAATTTGTGCCTGTTTGCGGAGCACAGCTTTTCCGCTGCGGCAACGAGCCTGTCCTGAACGTGGTCAAGCTCCGAGCGCTTGGTGTCAACATACGCCATCGGATCTCTGAGCACACGGCGGCCCTTGAAATCATCAAGACGCGTGCTGAGACGGGTTATGCTCTTGCGCATTGCTTGCGTCTGGCGAATGCTCATGTTGGCAAGCAGTTCTCTTATATCCGCCTCGTCGGGTACGGCGATTTCTGCCGCGTTTGACGGCGTTGACGCTCTGACATCGGCGACATAGTCCGATATCGTGACGTCAGGCTCATGACCGACGGCGGAAATAACGGGCAGCTCGGACTCATATATCGCCCTTGCAACGCGCTCATCGTTAAATGCCCACAGATCCTCTATAGAGCCACCTCCGCGACCGGTTATTATGAGGTCGGCGACATTATGGCGGTTTGCATAGCGGATCGCTCCGACTATCTCGGGCGGTGCTTCAACACCCTGCACCCTGACAGGAAGCAGCATAACCTTTGTCATAGGCCAGCGGCGGCCGAGTATTCTTATCATATCGTGCACCGCAGCGCCGGCAGACGAGGTTATGATCGCTATCTTCTTCGGGTACTGCGGGAGCGGCTTTTTGTGGCGAGGGTCAAACAACCCCTCCGCCGCGAGCTTTGCCTTGAGCTGCTCGTACGCTATTTGCAGATCGCCGGTCCCCTCGGGAATGAGGTCGGAGCAGTAAAGCTGATACGCACCGTCGCGTGGGAACACCGAAATACGACCAAAAGCAGTTACACCCATTCCGCTTTCGGGGCGAAAACGCAGCTTGGATGCACTGCTTTTAAACATGACACATCGCAGACTGCTCTCCGCATCCTTCAGAGTGAAATAGTGATGTCCCGACGGATATATCTTGTAGTTAGATAATTCGCCGCGCACACATACTCTGTTAAGGAGCGGTTCGCCGTCCACGAGTGATTTGATTATTTGATTAAGCTCCGATACGGTGATGCTTTCGCTCATTGCACCGTCTCCGCTTCGGCAGACGACGCCTCAACGGGCTCCTCGGGAAATTCGCCGCGCATGAAGCCGCCGAGAACACCGTTAATAAACGCAACGGTCTCCGGCTCGTCATAGCCCTTTGCCATTTCCACGGCCTCGTTTATCGCGGCTGCCGCCGGGATATCGTCCATGTACTTTATCTCGCACACCGCGCAGCGCAGGATAGCCATAGCGGTTTTGGATATTCTCGTGGTTTTCCAGCCCTGTGCGTATTTTTCGATATACTTTTCGATCTGGATGCGATAATCATCCATGGTGCTGACAAGGCGCTTTATATACTCCTGCTGCTTTTTCTCGGGATACTCCGCGAAAAGCTCGCTTTCTTCGGCAAGCGTTTCGTAATATTCCTTATCAAAAAAATCGTTGAGCAGCTCATCAACGGGCTTCTCGCTTGCGTTTGCGCAAAAGCCGAGCTGCACCGCTATCTCTCTTGCGGCAGTTCTCTTCATATTCCCTACTCCGTACCTTACTTTTCAAATGCCACGCCGGAAACGTGAACGTTGATTTCAGCCTTCTCAATGCCGGTGACGGCCTGGACGACCTCGCACACGGAGGTCTGCACCTCGCGGGCGATGTTAACGATATTGCAGCCGTAGCGAACGAGAATAACAACGTCGACCTTAACGGTATCGTCTATTATCTGAACGGTGATGCCCTTGGACATGGACTTTATGCCGATAAGCTCCGCGAGCTCGCCCGTCGTGGAATTGGAAATCGCCGCGACGCCCTCGACCTCGGTGACAGCCGTGCGTACCATTGCGGAGATGACTTCTTCGGATATATTTATGCTGCCGTTTTCGTCCTTGCAGCTGATGTAATTTTCACTCATTATATGGCCTCCATTTTGACTGCGCCCATGGGCACATAAATTCTGTCATAGTATTGTACCACAATGAAACAAAAAAATAAAGCAAAAAAGACGGGAAAACCCGTCTTTTTTATGATGGCACCGCAATCACATTGAGTTGAGCGGCGGTATATGAGGTCTCCGAGGTCACCGTTTCGGTTATTCTTGCGACCGCTGCCTCGCTCAATCCGTCCTTCGGAGCGGGCACCGCAACGGTTATGGAGTCCTCGCTCATATACACCACGCAGTCGGCAAAGTCCTTGGCCAGAAGCTTATTTTCAAGCTGCGACTCCTTCATGGAGTAGTTTGCCATGGCGGATATGGCGTTCATCGCCGAATCTATCGTCTCCTGCGAGGCAGAGTCTGACGATACTGCGTCCTCAAGCATTTTCATCGCCTCGTCGCGTGAGACCTGACGGCTCAGCCTTGCCTCGGCAAAATAACCGGAGGAGCTTTTTGTGTTTGCCGCCTCGTAAGCCTCGTTTGCGGCCTTCATTGCCGCGTCCTCAGCCTTGACCATTGCCGGATCCGCAAAGCCCCATTTGTTGTTATACGACCAGTTGAGGTAAACCGCTGCGCATACAAGCAGCAGCACCGCCGCAATAGTTACGTTTCGTTTAAGATGCTTCATATTACCCTCCTATATTCGCCGCAGTTTTTAAAATCTGTATCCTGTCGCTTGTTAAGCCCGTAAACGCTTCGGCAGCCTTGGTAACGGCAAATCGGGTGACTGGGTCATCGGCGCCCGCGCAGACGATGACGGCTCCGTTTTCGGACAGCAAAACCGTCACACTGCCCACGCCCTCGCATTTATTAAGCACGGCCTCAAGGCGCTGTTCGTCACTGTGCGCATCGGATGCCGCTGTTTTTCCCGCTCCGATGGGCATAAGCATTATCGCAAGCCCGAGCACCAGCGCAAGCAAGGGGTATTTGAATTTTCTTATCTGCTGCTTCAGTTTTTCACTCAACTTGCATCACCGTTCCATATCTGCCGCTCACAGCTTATGCCGAGTGTGGCCTCAATAACATCGCTTAACCGCGCCTGCGCGCTCTGAGGGACATCGGCGCATATTTGTGCCTCATACGGGTACCAATACCCCTCGTCGCTCCATCGTGCGAGCACGCTCACATCGGAAAGCTTAACGCCCTGCTCGGCGGCTTTGTCCAATATATATGCTTCGCACCGCTCCTGTATGATAGCTCTGTTCAAATTTTTGCTGTACTCCTCCCCATCCCGCGCTATGCTCTCCGCGTCGATTTTATATTGGCTCAGGGCCTTTGAATATGAATTCATATCAAGCTTTGCTAAGGGGGAGATGATCGCAATGCACATGACAATACCGCAGATGACCTGCATGGCACGCTTTATCCTGCCCTCCGGCGTGAGCATATACGCAAGAGAGCAGACTATACCCGTGAACGTTACGGCACGAAGCCACTGGTGAATAATATCAGTCATATACCACTCACCGCCTTTATTGACGTTGCCATTGAAACAAAAAGAATTATCGCGCAGCATCCCGCAAGGCCGAGTATCATTCCGATGGCGCTTCCTATGCTGTCGGCAAGTGCCGATAATCTGTCGCAGCCGAACATTTTCACCGCCGCAGCCGACAGCTTGTATGTAAGATAATTAAGGCCGAGGGCTGCAAAGGGTGCTGCGCATATGGCAAGAAGCGCCGTCATTCCGAACACGCCGAGCGTGTTGCGCATCGCCTGAGCGCCCGCAACGACGGTTCCGGCTGCGTCGGATATTATCCCTCCGACCACAGGCAATGCCGCCGAAATCGCCGTTTTTGCAAGCTTTGAGGCTACGGCATCGCCGCCGGATGCGACTGCAGAGCTTATGGTGATGTAGATCGTGAAGATAAGCGCACAGGAGATCATAAGAAAGGAGCATACGCGCTTGAGAGTTTTTGAGACCGCTTCGAGACTTTTGTTATTAAACGCCGCCGCGGCTATGCCCACTCCGAGGCAGGCATATATAAGCGGAAGAATAACGCCTTGGGCGAGTGTTATGAAGGCATCCATGAAAAGAACCGAGGCTGCGTATTTTACGCTTGCCGAGCCGAGAGTACCGCAGGCAGCTCCCGCAGCGCACATGGCAGGCAGGAGTGTTTTTGAAAAGCCGGAGATCGCCGTTATAACGCTTGCGCCGGAGGAAATGAATGAATTTACCTCACCGACGCTGAGCAGTGTAACGGCAGCGCACCCGCCCAGCTGCACGTATTCGGGCGAGTCGTTGCAGAACACGGTCAGAACAGCGCATATAAGTGCGACGGCGACGATGCCGAGGGCGCGTTTGACCGCTCCGCCTATACCGCTGCCGAGCTCCGCCGTAAAAGCCTCGGTAACGCCGTCGAGCGCGGCTTGGGGACTTGAATTTGTATCTCCCGCAAGCTCCTCGGCATAGTCCGGCAGCGAGGCTGTAAGCTCCTTCTCGTCATAAGGCTCCGCTCTGCACGGTGCCGTGAGCAAAACGGAGAATATAATTATAAACAGCAGCTTTTTCATATCAGACCGCCTATCGTATCCAAAAGTGAGCGCATGAGCGGCAGCGCGGTAAACAGTGCCGCGGCAGAGCCGGCAAGCTCAAGCGAAGCTGCGATCGAGCTTTGTCCCGCGTCCTTGCACAGTCCTGCGCCTATGTGCACTACTATCGCTATGCCCGCGCACTTTAAAATAGGCATGAACACCGCGCCGCCGAGCCCTGCAAGGCTTATTGCGTACTTAATTAACTCGGCGATATCAGCAAGCATCTGCACGGCCGATATGCATATTACCGCCGTTACGGTCAGAGCTGCCGCAAGCGAAATTTCGCCGTTGCTTTTACTGATAAGCAATATGCACATGACTGCAATGACGGCAATTGCCGCGGCTTTGATAACGATGTCCATTATAATTGGAACAGGGTCTTAATAAGCCCGAAAAGGTCGCTTATTTTCTCAACGACTACAATGAGAACGACTACAAGCGCCGCAATGGTCGTCATGAGTGCCTGCTCGTCCCTGCCCGAGCGTGTCAGAAGGATATTCAGCACCGCGACGAGTATGCCGACGGCGGCAATTTTGAAAATGAGCTCAACTTCCATTTTTCCTCCGTAATGTCACAGCATGATTATGGCTATGATAAGCCCTGCCGATGCGCCCGTGCCGACGTACATTCTTTTGTTTGCGACCGCAGCGGCTCGCAGCTCGCTCCGCGCCGCCTCCAGCTGCACCGAGCAGCGCTCGATGGCGCATTTTTGCATATCCGCGTCATAGCGTCCGAGTGAGCTTCCGAGCGATACAAGACTTTGTACACAGCTTTTCGGCAATGCAGTCAGCTCGCTTTGAATCGAAGCTGTCCATATATCGCAGAAGCTGCTGTCCCCAAGCTCGGAAAGCCCTGAAATCACAGCGCTGAGAAACGGCTCCACAGACTTGTCCGAGCTTTGCATCACAAGGCTCAAGGCCGAATCAAGCGGAGCGTGGGACGTGCATATCTCGCTTTTTATAAGCTCAAGAGCCGATATGAGCGAAGAATACATTCTGTCAAGCTCCGTTAAGCCGTGCGCCTTCATTATCCCGAGGGCGGCGCAGGAGAAAACTATCATTCCGGCGGCAATGAGTCTCATGGCAGCACCTCGCATGAATAGCTGCGCCGGCCGTTTTCGTTATGTATCGTGACGGCGTCGGTAAAAACTCCGCTTTTTATAAGCTCTCTGTAAACCGGACGCTTGGACAGATCCCGAACAGACGCGGCGTGAATTGTCGCAATGAGCCTGACGCCGCAGCCTGCGGCACTCAAAGCGGCATTTATATCATCCGGCGAGGATATCTCGTCCATCGCTATCACCTGCGGGCTCATCGAGCGCAGCAGCATCATGACCGCCTGCGCCTTCGGAACATCAGTCATAACATCGCAGCCTTCTCCGAGGTCAAACTGTGCTCTTCCGCCATAAACCGCCGCTATCTCTCCCCTCTCGTCGGCTGCGGATACGCGCACGCCGCCTGTTGACAGAGCTCTTACGAATTCGCGCAGAAGCGTTGTTTTGCCGCCTCCCGGCGGAGAGAGAATGAGGATATTGGCTACCTTGTTATAAAGAAGCATAAGAATGTCCTCACTCAAGGCGCAGTGCAGCTCGTGCGGTATTCTGATGCACACCGAGCTTATCTCGCGCAGCGCGGTGACTGCGCCGCCGCTGCACACACCCGTGCCGCACAATCCGAGCCGTATCCCGCAGCGGCAGCCGATAAAGCCCTTGGCAATATCCTGGCTGAATGCATGGACCGAGGCGCGCGTTGCCTTTTCCAAGACAGCGGCGATGTCGTTTTCGTCTATAACGCCGCCCGCGAGCCGCACCTGCACACCGTCTATAAGTGCGGTAGGCTCAAAGCCGATCCTCAGCCTGAATTCCTCCGCGTTTTCCGTATTTTGGCCGAGCTGCGCCGCCGTTTTTGACGGCAGCAGCTTTACGGCTTCATCATATGCTCGCATTTTCTTTACCTCAAATGACCGGTATGAGCAACAGCCTGTCGGGTATTTCGTCCTCTATGGAGTTTACTTTCTTTATAAGCTCGGTGTCTGAGCAATGCCGCTTTGCAAGCTCCCAAAGGTCGCCCTCGGGTGCGCACATATAAGCGTTTGCACTCGGCTTTTCAGCATCCTCGTCAAGCTCCGTGATGCCGACGATCATTTCAATATTCTCGCATGAATGCTCGCAGCTTGTGTAGCTTAAAATGACCGTGACAGTGATGGTGCTGCCCTCGAAAGCGGCAGATGCGGATGTGCTGCGGACATTAACGCCGCCGCACGCTTCCTCAAGCTCCGCCCTCGTGCGCACGCGGCATGATCGAAGCTCACCCTCGCCGTCAATATAAATAACCTCTGCCGTCACGGGAACAGCAGCGGCGCCGTCCGAGCACTCGGGGCACTCTGCCGCGGCATACGCCGATACAATGCTTTGCACGCCGCGATCCGAGCTGTACGGCAGGCTGAGTCTTGTCTCGCGGCACTCGTGAGAGGTGTTCGTTATAACGCTCACGCAGCTTTTTTCAATGCTCAGCTTTTTGCGGCATGAGTAGGCGTCGCTTAGAAATTTTTCCTGCTGCTCCTGCGTGCAAACGATCTGTACCGCGGCGCGAATATCAGCCGACAGCTTGCCGTCAAACGCCTCATAGTGCTGCCCCGTCAGCATGGGCGTTATGCACACATTTGGCGACGGCGCCTCCTCCGGCAGCGTGAACAGCTGCGAAAACGGCAGCTTAAACGAGCAGGTGCGCAGCTCATCATTTTGAGTGAAAAGCGCCTCTATGTTGCAATCTCCCTTTACCACGAGCTTAGTTCCGACGATCTCGCTGCCGCAGTCGGAAAGGGTAGCAAACGCTTTTATCAGTGTGCCTCCGCTCAATTCGTCGGGAAGCGAAACATCGTCCTCGATGCCGAGATTTTTTTCGCCCGCGAATACTGTTTCCGTGAATTTGAGCTCGCTTTCCCTGAAAAACAGCTTATCGCTCGTGCTCTCCGGCATCTGATAGCTGCGGATATCAATGTATTTATAGCAGCTCTGCTCCATCGTCACGCTCGCACTGAGCGATACTTTTCGAGGATTGGCAGCCTTTGCGTCAACGCCGACGCAAATGATCCTTGTCACGCACACGCAGGTGCTGTCGGCGCCTTGAGCGTCAAAGCAGATCTCAAACGGAAGCACAGTTTCGGCGCTGCGCACGCCCGCTCCGCCCTCAGGGACGTACAGAACCGCTGCGCATATTTCACCTATTACGCTCACGCAGTCGCTTGTGACGCTCTTCTCTTTTATGCGGCACTGGTGACGGCAGCAGACGATGCGGAGGATATCCTCCATCGTGTCGGGAATAATGAGTTCGCTCTCGGCAGCCGTCTGCGAGCGCGATGCGCACAGCTTTTTATACCGGCTTCTTTCCCTGCATTTAAGTTCAATTTCCATTGCCATGCTCCTTGAAAATTTGTTTTGTACAGACTATGCCGGATAAGCTTCTTGTATGCATCACCGGCATCTGAAAAGCCAAACGCCGAGGCATATAAGCGCCGCGGCAAACATAAACCACCAAAACTGCGTCGGAAGAATGAGCGAGAGTATAATCACCACGCCCGATGCTATCGCGATTACAGCAAACAGCGCACACGGACCTTTACGCAAAAAACCGCCCCCTGCATAAGCGTTTTTATAAACACTATGCCGGGGGCGGCGCTGTTATTCATTTTTCCCAAAACTTATTCTTGGCTGTCATGTCGTACAGCCTCGTGTACGACTCATAGCGGCTTTTGACTATATTTCCGTTCTTGACCGCTTCGGTAACGGCGCAGCCGGGCTCTTTAATATGCGCGCAATCGTCAAATCTGCACCGCCCTATATACGGCGTAAAATCCCGAAAATCATGCTGGAGCCTCGTTTTTTCAATGCTTTGCATCATTTCGATCTCAAACGACGCAAAGCCGGGGGTATCGGCAATAAAGGTGCCTTCTCCCGCGTCAAACAGCTCAACATGGCGCGTTGTATGTCGGCCTCGTCCGAGCTTTTGGCTCACATCGCCGACCTCGAGCGAAAGTCCGGGCAGCATCGTGTTTAATATGCTCGACTTGCCGACGCCTGAGTTGCCCGTAAAGGCGCATATTTTCCCTGCAAGTGCGCATTTTAGCTCCGCGACGCCCTCGCCTGTTTCGGCGCTGACTCTGAATGTACCAAAGCCCGCTCTGCAATAGGTCGAATATAAGTCCTCCGCGGGATCGATATCGGTTTTGTTTATGCACACGACGAGCTCGCAGCCGGCCTCCTCGCATATGACCGACACGCGGTCTATGAGAAACGGGTCTGTAACGGGGTTCGTGTTCGCCGCAATGAAAACGAGAGTGTCGATATTGGCAACCGCGGGACGAATGAAGAAGTTTTTGCGCTCATGCACGGCGGTCACAAAGCCCTTGCTGCCGTCCGGATCAAAGCTGACCCTGTCGCCGACCAGAGGTGAGGTACCGTCGAGCCTGAATTTTCCGCGCGCACGGCACTCGTATATTTTCCCGTCGGAATCAACGTAGTAAAACCCGCTGAGCGCCTTAATTATAGTCCCTTCCATTCAGCCTCCGTTTCCTGACGGGCCGGTGGATATGGTGATGTTTATCTTCGTGTGCTCCTCGACCTGAGTTCCGGCAGCGACATTCTGCTCTATGACCGTACCCGCCTCGAGATCGCTTTCAGCCTTGCTTATAGTTCCGACGCTCAGATTGCTGCTCTCGATCTTCTTAATGGCGTCCTCCTGGGAAAGACCCTTGAGCTGCGGCATTTGAGTCATGACGATGTCGGGCCCCTTGCTTATGACGATCTTGACCTCGCTGTCCTCCTCGGCGGCTGCACCAGCAACGGGGTCGGTGCTGATGACATAGCCCTTTGTGATGCTGTCCGACGCCACCTGAGTAACGGAATATGTGAAGCCCGCGTCCTGGATAATGCTTATCGCGTCTTCCCTGCTGCGGTTAATAATATACGGCACCTTGAGCAGACGCTTCTGGTCGTTTTCGGTTTTGGTAGCACAAACGAGCTCGACGATTATCTTGCCGCCGTTTTCGCTGATGGCTCTGCTGCGCCCGGCATCGGGATCCTGAGAAATGATGATACCGTATTCATGCTCGGAATCGACCTTGAAGGTGACCTTGAAATCGTATATTTTCTTAAAATCCTTGTCGTTTATGACGTCCTCATAGTAGCGCCCGACAAAGTTCTCGACCTTTATTTTCACGGGGTCTGTAAACATATCCTTGAGAAGATAGGTATAAACAAACACAAAGCCGAGGATTATTACGAGCAGCACCGCGAAAAAGCCGATGCTGAACGAAAGTCTGCCGCCGCGCTTATTCTTTTTAACTCTGCGCGGAGTGTCATCCGAGTCAATAAGCACACTGTCGCTGTCCTCAAGCACGTGCGCCGTGAGGCTCTGCTTTCTGAACTGCTCAAGGTCGCGCAGCAGCTCGCCGGCGGCCTGATAGCGTGCGTCAATGTCCGCATCCATCGCCTTGAGGCATATTCTCTCAAGCTCCTCGGGTATTTCCGGTACTATTTCGCGCGGTGATACGGGCACGGTGTTCATATGCTTTACGGCGACCTCGACGTCGGTGTCTCCGACATACGGCAGGCGTCCCGTGAGCATCTCGTACATGACGATGCCGAGGGAGTAGATATCGCTTCTCGCGTCGGGAGCGGCGCCGCGCGCCTGCTCGGGGGCAATATAATGTACAGAGCCCACCGTCTCGCCGTTACTTTCCTCAATGTCGTTTTGAAGCTCGGCTATGCCGAAATCGGCGACCTTTATCATTCCGTTTTTGAGCAGCATGATGTTCTGCGGCTTGATGTCGCGGTGGATAATGCCCTTTCCGTGCGCGTGCTCAAGTGCTTTTGCTATCTGCATGGTAAAGTCGAGAGCCTCGGAGGGGGCTATCGCACCCTTTTGACGCAGATACTCCTTGAGCGTTATGCCGTCAATGAGTTCCATGACGATATATTCGACGTCGTCACTGTGGCTGACGTCGTAGACCGACACTATGTTCGGATGCGAAAGCATCGCGACCGCCTGAGATTCGGCACGAAAACGCTTGCGGAACTCCTCGTTCTGGGCGGTCTCGTCGCGCATTATCTTGACGGCGTCATAGCGGTTGAGCCTGTGGCAAAGCGCCTTATATACGTTTGCCATGCCGCCGGAACCTATGAGTTCGATGATCTCATATCGGTCATCGAGCATTTTTCCTATATATTTATCAGTACTGTTTTCCATGATAGCACCCTTAACTCAAGTTTTGACCAAAACGATGGTGACATTGTCTCTTGCGCCGCGCTCAAGCGCAAGCGCCATAAGACGGCCGCACACATCCTCCGGTGCGGTGTTTTCGGTAAAGCAGTCGTGTATTTCCTTGTCCGTTACCATATTGCTCAGTCCGTCCGAGCAAAGCAGTATTCCGTCGCCCTTATGAAGCGGGCACTCAAAATAGTCCGCCTCGACGGAGCTGTCCACGCCGAGGGCGCGGGTGATGATGTTTTTCTTGGGGTGGTGCTCTGCCTCCTCGGGCTTTATCGCGCCCATGTTGACGAGCTCCTGCACATATGAGTGGTCGCGGCTTATCTGGCGTATTCCTTCATGGCTCAGGTAATACGCCCGGCTGTCACCGACGTTGACAAGGCAGGCCTTACGACGCGTGATGATACCGCCGACGAGGGTCGTGCCCATGCCGTTATAGTTTGCGTCAAAGCGCGAATATTCATAGACAACGCCGTTTGCGTCCGCGCAGCTTTCCTTCAGCAGCTTTTCCTGATTGCCGATGAAAAGGCGTGAGGAAGCAAGGCTTGCGTAAACCTTGCCGACAAACTCCTTGCTCGAAAGTCTGCTCGCCAAATCGCCTGCCTTGGCTCCGCCCATACCGTCGCATATGACGGCAATGACGCTTTTACGCTTGTCGCAGTTTTCGATTATATAGCTGTCCTGATTCTCACTTCTGACCTTGCCCTTGTCAGTGATACCGAAGCTTCTCATTGTTTGCGATCACCCTTCTGCATTTTTCTGCGCAGCTGCCCGCATGACGCGTCCACGTCTCCGCCCAGCTTGCGGCGCACGGTGACATTGACGCCGTTATCCTCAAGCACCTGCATAAATGCCTTTATATGCCCCTGCGTCGAGGGTCTGAACCGACTCTCCTCAACGTGATTCATAGGTATCAAATTGACGTGAGCGCTCACATACCTTGCGCGCTTTGCAAGAAGCTCCGCATGATAGCGCGTGTCGTTGACACCGTCGATCATAATGTACTCAAACGATATTCTGCGCCCCGTCTTTTCATAGTATCTGCGGCAGCACTCCATAAGCTCGTCAACGCCGCGGCCGTTATTTGCCGGCATTATCTTCGAGCGGGTCTCGTCATCGGGCGCGTGCAGCGATACCGATAAGGTCAATTGTAAATTAAGCTCTGCCAGTTTGTCAAATTTTTCGGTTATCCCGCAAGTGGACAGCGAAATATGACGCATGCCGATGTTCATACCGTCAGGCTCGTTGACGAGCTTCAAAAACTTCACGACATTGTCGAAGTTATCAAGCGGCTCGCCTATGCCCATGAGGACGATGTTGGAGATCTTCTTTCCCGAGTCGATCTCAGAGAACATGACCTCCTCAAGTATCTCGTGCGGCTCAAGGCAGCGCACGAGTCCGCCGATGGTGGACGCGCAGAAGGCGCAGCCCTGACGGCAGCCGACCTGCGAGGATACACAGACGGTGTTGCCGTGCTTATAGCTCATAACGACCGTCTCGACGGCGTTTCCGTCGGAAAGCTCCCACAGATATTTGATCGTGCCGTCTATTTTGGAGACCTGCTTGCTTAAAACGGCAGGCTTATAAAGCGTATATTCGGTTTTGAGCTTCTCGCGCAGGGCTTTGGGAACGTCGGTCATCTCGTCAATGGAGCCAATGCCCCGTCCGAGCCATTTGAACACCTGCTTTGCGCGGTATTTCGGCTCGCCCATCGAAATGAGAAGCTCCTCTATCTCCTGCGGGAGCAGATCACGCAGATTTTTCATTCTACTCTCCTCAGCTTACACACAAAAAATCCGTCGGTGCCGTGTGTGTCCGGCCAGAACGTTATATATCCCTCGGTCGCGCACTCTCCGTTCGGCAGAGAAAAGCTCTCGGCTCTGAACTCGCTGTGGGCGCTCAGAAATGCCGAAACGACATCCTCGTTTTCCTCTCTGAGGACGGTACACGTTGAATATATAAGCTCACCGCCGACCTTGACGGCAGACGCGAGATTATTAAGTATCGCAGTCTGTATTGCCGGAAGCACCTCGCAGTCGCTGCGGTTTTTATAGCGTATCTCCGGCTTTTTGCGGATAACGCCGTAGCCCGAGCACGGCACATCGGCGATAATTGCGTCGTACTTCTTGTCAACAGGCTGCCTTGCGTCCTTCGCAAAGGCGTTAATGCAGCTCAATCCGAGCCGTTTTGCGCCGTCTTCGATAAGGCGTATCTTCTTTTCGTGCAGGTCGCACGAGTCGATGCTGCCCGTATTTTGCATTGCGATAGCAGCAGTGAAGCTCTTGCCGCCGGGGGCTGCGCAAGCATCGAGCACGCTCATTCCCGCCTCAAGCTTTGCCGCAAGCACGGCGCATCTTGCCGCAGGGTCCTGAACGTAAAACAGCCCTTCGTCAAAGCCGGGCATCGCGGTGACCTTGCCCGACACGACGATGCAGTCGGGAAGCCAATCGTGTTTTTTGCAGTCGATTCCGGCGCTATGGAGCATCTGCATAAGCTCGTCCGTCGTGGTTTTTAAAGTGTTTACCTGCAAAGCGGTTTCCGGCGCCGTGTTATCCGCGGCAAAAAACGCCTTGGCCGCGTCATATCCGCGGCGCTGCATTATTTCTTCGGCAAGCCACAGCGGGTGACTGTATTTAATAGACAGATACTGCGCACTGCCCTCGTTCGGAATGTCGGGCAGCTTATCCGCGCAGGCTGCGAGCTTTCTCAAAACTGCATTGCAGAAGCCCGCCGCTCTTGCGTAGCCGAGCTTTTTGCACAGCATAACAGCTTCATTCACGGCAGCCGATTCGGGTATTTTATCCATAAAAAGCAGCTGATACACCGCACAGCGCAGAATATCGCGCACCTTGGGCTCGATTTTGGAGGCAGACTTGCTGAAATTATCTATATACCAATCGCACAGCGTCATGTTCTGCAAAACGCCGAGGCTTATGGTCACGCAAAGCGAAAGCGAGCGGTCGTCCAGCCTGTATTTGGTTTTTGCGGCATCGGCCATCGCCGACGACCATGCGCCGTCACGCCGCGCCCTTTCGAGCACGAACAGCGCCGCTTCTCTTGCTGCGTCCAAAATATCAGTCCTCAACTTTTATGGGATGCCCGAGCAGATAGTCTGCCGCTCTCATGCGTTTTTTGCCGGGAGCCTGAAGCTCAGTTATAACGACGGTCTTACCGTCGGCGCAGGCGATCTCTATGCCCGCTTTTCCGGCGCTGACAACGCTGCCGGGGGCTTTATTCGTAGTGTTTTCGGTGTACTGCGCGCAATAGACCTTGAACACGGAACCGTCAAGCTCCATGGTGGCCATGGGCCAGGGGCGCAGGCCGTAGATCTGCTTAATAATATGGCGCGGAGAATTGTTCCAGTCGATCGGGCTGAGGCTCTTGTCAAGCATTTTGACATAGCTCGCCTTGCTGTGATCCTGCGCGGTGCGCGGTGCACGGCCGGAGTCGATATCGCGCAGCGTTTTATCCAAAAGCTCGGAGCCCATGACCATAAGACGGTCAAAAAGCTCGCCCGAGGTCTCAAACTCGCCGATCTCGGTCTCGGCGGTGTAGATAATATCGCCCGTGTCCATTTCGGAGGCGAGGTACATCGTCGTGACGCCGGTTATTTTATCGCCGTTGAGAACGGCCCACTGTATGGGAGCTGCGCCCCTGTACTTCGGCAGAAGCGATGCATGGACGTTGATTGCCCCGTACTTGGGAACGGCCAGCATATCGTCGGGAAGGATGCGCCCGTAGGCAACGACAACGAGAATATCGGGAGAAAGCTGCTTTATAAGCTCGGTTGCAGAGCCGTCTCTGAGCTTTGTCGGCTGATACACGGGTATGCCGTTTTGAAGTGCAAGCTCCTTTACGGGGCTCGGAGTGAGCTTCATGCCGCGTCCGCTCGGCTTATCGGGCTGAGTGAATACGGCGGCTATATCGTATTTTTCGTCGATGAGCTTTTTAAGGGACTCCGCCGCAAAGTCGGGCGTTCCCATAAACACAATGCGCATGGTTACTCGGCCTCTCTTCTGATCTCGTCCTTACTGAGCATACGCTCCGCCTTTTCGGTGAAAAGATGACCGTCAAGATGGTCCAGCTCATGGCAGATGCAGCGGGCGGTCAGACCATGACCCTCGTATTTAAACCATCTGCCGTCGCGGTCCTGTGCTCTGACGACGACATTTGACGGACGGTGCACTATGCCGTACTCGCCCGGCACGCTCAGGCAGCCCTCTGCACCGACCTGCTCGCCGGAGCTCTCGATGATCTCGGGGTTAATAAGCTCGAGTATCTGCTCGTCCTCATCATCGGGAACATTGGTCTCAAGAACGAGAACGACGCGGCGCAGTATTCCCACCTGCGGCGCGGCAAGGCCGACACCGTTTGCCTTTTCAAGCGTTTCCGCCATATCGTCAAGAAGCTGGTGGAGTCTTTCGTCAAATTTGACCTGCTCGCGGCAAACCTTATGGAGCACGCTGTCCTCTTTTGTAACTATGTTTCTTAGCGCCATTATATATTTCTCCTAATCCAAGGGGTTATTGTCGGCAAAAACGCTGACGCCCCTGTATTTTCCCGAGCTGCTGCATCGGATGAGCACGTCGGATATCATGCTGCGAATGTGCTTATCTGCCTTGCAGCAAACATTTATTCTGTATCTGTATCGGTTATTCACCCTCACTATCGGAAGCGGCGCCGGACCGAGCACGGTCACATCGGGCTCTCCCGCGCAGGCGGCTTTAATGACCCTGCTTATGTCGCGGCAGCATTTGACCACCGCGCTTTCGTCCGCGCCCGAGGCGGTTATGGCGATTATATCCGAAAACGGCGGCGTGTTTTGAAGTCTGCGCATTCCCAGCTCCGTTTTATAAAAGCCGTCATAATCCTGCGCCGCGGCAAGGCGTATAGTTTCGTTTTGCGGGGTGAAGGTCTGTATGACCGCGCGGCCGGGCTTCGAGCCTCTGCCGCTGCGGCCGATGACCTGAGTTATGAGCGAAAACGTGCGCTCGCTTGCGCGATAGTCTCCGCAATAAAGGCTTTGGTCGGCGGATATTACGCCGATAAGCGTGACATTTTCAAAGTTAAGCCCCTTTGTGACCATCTGCGTGCCGACCATAACGGGTATGCGCTCGTCACGAAATCTGCCGAGCAGAGCCTCGTGACTTCCGGCTGCCTTGACGGTGTCGGTGTCCATTCGCAGTACCTCGGTGTCCGGAAAAAGCTGCTTGAGCTCCTCCTCGACGAGCTGGGTTCCCGCTCCTATATAAGTGAGCATACCGCCGCATTCGGGGCAGCTTTCGTCAACGCGCCGGCTGTAGCCGCAGTAGTGGCACATAAGGCGGCGGTTAGCGCTGTGGTAAGTCAGCGAAACGCTGCAATTAGGGCATTTGTAGATGTATCCGCAGTCACCGCAGCAGATGAGCTTATTCGCTCCGCGGCGGTTTATGAATAATATGCTCTGCTCGCCGCGCTCGATATTCTCTTCAAGCTCACGGCGCAGAGTTGAGCTGAGCTCGCTGCCGTTTCCGGACTTGAGCTCACGCTTCATGTCAACTATCGTGACCTCGGGCAGGTGCATTTCATTATAGCGCTCGGGGAGCTCAAAATAGACGTACTTACCAGTTTGGGCTGCATATCGGCTCTCAACATCGGGCGTTGCCGAGCCTAAAAGCAGCAGTGAATTTGTCTTTGCGCAGCGGTATTTTGCAATATCGCGCGCGTGGTATCTCGGCGAGTTTTCGGATTTGTAGCTCTCCTCCTGCTCCTCGTCGATTATTATGAGTCCGAGATCCTCAAAAGGAGCAAAGACCGCGCTGCGTGTTCCGATGACGAGACGCGCATCGCCGTTTTTTATGCGTTTCCATTCATCATAGCGCTCGCCGAGTGAAAGACTGCTGTGCAGTATCGCAACTTCGTTTCCGAAATATTCGGAAAACGTGCGTATCATCTGCGGCGTGAGTGCTATCTCCGGTACAAGAAGTATGGCGCTCTTGCCCGAACGCAGCGTATCGGAAATGAGGTGGATATAAACGGAGGTCTTGCCGCTTCCCGTGACGCCGCACAGGAGTGCCGCCTCTGGAGTCGGACGCTCAAGAAGCTCGTGAAGCCCCTCATATGCCGCCGCCTGAGCACGGTTGAGCAACGGCAGCTCACGCAGCTTGCCGCTCCAGACCTTCGGACGGCGAAAGACCTCCTCCTGCTCAATGTCAACGACGCCCGCATTTACAAGTGCCGTGAGCGATTGCCGCGACGCGCCCGTAAAATGAAGAGCCTCGTGCACCGAAACTCTTCCGGTCGTGCTTATAAGCTCCAGAAGCGACGCCTGCATGGGCGCCTTGCGGCGCTTGCCCTGCGCGATCGAATAAGCCTCCTCGGCATCTATCGTGAGATACGCCATATCGCGCATCTTATCGTTGACTCTGCGCTCTCCGTCGGGCTTAAACCAAAAGCCTGCCGGCAGTATGGTCTTGACGGCGTCGTAGACAGTGCAAAAGAGCCTGTCATGCATCCAAAGAGCGAGCTTGAGCTGTGCCTGCGTGAGCACGGGGCTTTCGTCCAAAAGCGATTCAATGGGCTTGAGCTTTTCATACTCGCTTTTATCGCTTAGGGCAAGCACAACGCCCTCGCTGCGGCGGTTTCCGCGGGAAAACGGAACCGTCACGCGCATTCCGGGCTGCACCGCACCGATCATACTGTCGGGGATGAGATAGTCGTATGGCTTGTCCAGACTGTATGTTGCGGCGCTTACCGCAATTTTGGCAATGCTGTTTTCGGACATTCCGCGACCCTCTGTTCAGGAAAATTCAGCGGAGCAGAAATCAGCTCCGCCGTATAAATTTCAGTTTTCGTCTGCCTCGTGCTCACTGTCCTTTTCAATCGTGAGCTTGCCTGTGTAGACCTCGTCAATGGCTGCGGAAACGGGCTTTTTATCGAGAATTATACCGTCCTCCTCGGCAGCGGCGGAGATGGCGCGTGCGCGTCTTGCAACGAGATTAACGAGCTGGTAGCGGTTGCCTGCCTTGCTTACGAGCTCGGCAACGGGGGGATAAAGCATCATGATCAGTCTACCTCACTTAAATAGTTTTTTCTAAGGTCATATTTGCAGTACTCTGCGGTAATGATTGCGGAAAGCTCCTTTGCGGCCTTATCCGCATAGTCGTTTATGATGATGTAATCATAAAAATCTGCGGCGGCGTACTCCTCCTTTGCGCGGATGAGGCGAGCCTCGATCTTGCGCTCGGAATCGGTGCCTCTGCTGCGCAGGCGCTTTTCAAGCTCGGCCATGGAGGGCGGAATGATGAATATTTTGACTGCCTCGGGCATCTTCTGATGGATCTGCAGAGCGCCCTGGACCTCAATGTCAAGAAGAACGTTCATGCCCTGAGAGAGCTTCTTCTCCACATACGCCTTGGGAGTGCCGTAGGAGTTTGCCACATACTCGGCATGCTCAAGGAACTCGTCATTTGCGACCATGTCGCGGAACTGATCGAGGTCAACGAAAAAATACTCCTTACCGTCTACCTCGCCCGGACGGGGCTTGCGGGTCGTTGCGGAAACTGAAAAGCACACGTCGTCGCGCCCCTCGAGCGCCTTGCACACGACAGTGCTCTTGCCTGCTCCGGACGGGCCGGATATAACTATTAACTTTCCTCTCTGATTAGCCATTTGCTGCACCTTCCTCATTTTTGTTTGACATACGCGCGGCCAATATTTCAGGCGCAAGCGCGGACAAAATAACGTTACCGCTGTCCATGATGAGCGCAGCCTTCGTGCTGCGACCAAACGAGGCGTCGATGAGAAGCCCCTTCTCTCTCACGTCCTGTATCATACGCTTTATAGGCGCCGATTCAGGACTCACCATGGCGATTATGCGTTCGGCCGAGACCATGTTGCCGAACCCTATATTTATAAGCTTCATAATGCCTCACTCAATGTTCTGTATCTGCTCGCGTATCTTCTCGATCTCCGACTTGAGATCGACGACGACGTGGGCGATGTCGGAATTCTGGCATTTCGAGCCGGTCGTATTGGCCTCGCGGTTAAACTCCTGGAGCAGGAAATCTATCTTGCGGCCTATGGGCGAGCCTGCTTCGAGCATCTGTCTGAGCTGCGCGATGTGGCTGCGCAGACGGACGGTCTCCTCGTCAACGGCTATTTTATCGGCAAACACGGCGGCCTCGGTGAGAATGCGAGCCTCGTCAATGCCGCTCGTGCCGAGCACCTCACTGAGCTTTGCATAGAGCCTGTCCCTGTATTCCTTAACGGTTTTGGGCGAATTTTCTTCGATAACGGAGACAAAGCCCTCGATGTTTTGAAGCTTTAAGAGCACGTCCGCCTTGAGCTTTTCGCCCTCGGTCATGCGCATACGGTCAAAATCGCACAGCGCCTGCTCCGCAACGGCTCGCATCCCCTCCGCGACGGCGTCGGCGTCAAGCTCCTTCTTTTCGGCCGTAAGAACGTCGGGAAAACGGCTCACGCTCATTGCGGTTGCGTCATTTATAAGCCCGAAATCCTCGGAAATGGTGTTGAGAGCCTCAAGATAGCCTCTCAAAAGCGGCTCATTTACCTTTACGACCATGTCGTCGGCTCCGGAGCTGTCAACGGTCACAAACACGTCGACCTTGCCGCGGCTAATGTGAGAGCTGACGACCTGCTTTATCGTCTCCTCCGCGAAGAGGAAGCTGCGCGGCATTCTCACTGCCGTATCAAGAAATTTGTTATTTACACTTTTAAGCTCAATGCTTATTTCAATGCCCTCGACAGTGCCCTTGGCGCTGCCGTAGCCGGTCATGCTTTTGATCATTTTTCCTCCGGCTCAGCGAAGCTGAGTTATTTCAAATTTTATAGGATTTTTGCGCTTGCTGCGGCGCTGATAGACGATGACGACCGCAACGGCGGCGCAGAAAGCGAGAAAGCTGCACAGAACGCTCATTCCCTCGCTGAGTCCGCAGCTCGCCGCGACTATATATCCGATGACAAAGACGAGCATCGGGACGATGTACAGCAAAAACGCCGCGCCGAATATACGCGAGCTGAGGCTCTCGATAACGACCTTTTCGCCGGGGCGCGCATGAACGGAGTTCTTTGCAAACGCCTTTATCTCATTCTGGAAAACGCAGCTTTCGCAGTTGCCGCAATTGCTGCCGCACGCCGTGCCGCGTGACACCGCGACCTCGGCCATGCCATTGGGAAAAACCTTTGTTACTACTGCATCTTGAGTCATATTATAAGCCCCCTTGGACTAATCCTTGATTATCGTTACCGTAACGCGCACGTCACCTACAGCGCCTACATTGTCATGCCCTGCGACGCTGACCTTGCCGCTGACGATTATCTGCCCTGTGGTTGAAACGTTATTGGAAAGATCCGCAATAACTGTTATATCCTCGGGCTTTATGCTGTTGAGAACATCGGCGCTCATGGAGCGCAGCGTGACCTCGATCTCCTTGGTGTCGATATTGACATGGTATCCGCTTGTCACGCCCTTGCACGCGATATTTGTCGTCGTGAAGGTCTTGGTGTGCGCCCCCTCGACCGTTATCGTGACCTTTGCCTCGGTAACGCCGGTTATATTCTGCACGTCCTCGGGAAGGGCTATCGGGAAGGTGCCCTCATAGCCTCCGTCAAACGAGGAAAGATCTATCGTGCCGATATCGAGATGCTGCATCTCGTCGAGTATCCGCGAGTCGCCTGCGATGCTTATCGTCGCAGGATCGATCTTCACCGTGCAATCGGACTCCGTGAGCCCGCCGCCGGGGATGAGCTTGACCTTGAGCGGCAGCTCCTTGGATTTAAGAACAGGCTGGGTCGCCGTTATTTTGTCCACGGAAATGTTCAGGCCGTCCTTACTGATAACACTGCCGTTTTTGTCTCTGAGCGTAAAATCGACCTCTTCGACATACGCAGAGTCAATGGTCTGATCCTTGCCGAAGGTGAGCCAAACGTGGTCGATCTTCTCAATTATTGCCTCGGGTCCCTCGATCGTTACGGTTGCGGGGTCAAACGCGAGCTCCTCGGCAACGCAGCCCTCGGCTATGCTGCCCTCAAAGCTGCCCTTGACCTCGACGGATCTGCTGCCGTTTTTGACGACGGTGAAGTTGATCGTATCGGGAGTCTTACGCACGACGGTTATGTCGTTTTCGTTGATATAGCTCGGAAAAACGAGGTTATACGTCCACGTCATGTTATTGGGCTGGGTGACGTTGCTGACGTCGATGACGGCTTTTATATCCGAGGCCTTGAGCTTCGTGACGTTGCTGCGGCTGCCGGTAACGCGAATGGTGACCGTTTCCGCGCTAACATCGGTAATGGAGAGATTTTTTTCGTTTAAAAGCGCTTCCTGCCCCTGAAACTCGACCTTTATGCCGCTTATGGTCAGACCGCCCTGATCGCTCGTGTCCTGCCCCGTGACGTATGTCCACATCATCAGCGAGCACAGAAGCGAAACGATAATCCAGAACGCCTTGCTGTCGTATATTTTTTTAGTTCTTTTTTTCTGTTCCATTACCGTTCCCCTTAAACTTGTCAAAAAAACGAGAGAAAACTTCGGCTGCGGTGTTCTTCTTTGTCTCTTCTACAACAAGCTCGCTTCGGAGTACTTTCTCGAGCATGGCGACCGAAAGATTGCGCTTGAGCATACCCTCGACCGCGACCGAGATGGCGCCCGTTTCCTCGGAAACTATGACAGTCACCGCATCGGAAACCTCGCTCATGCCGATGCCCGCCCTGTGCCGCATACCGAGATCCTTGCTCAGATTCGTTTTGGACGTGAGCGGGAGGACACAGCCCGCGGCGGCAATTCGGGTATTGCGGATGATGACCGCGCCGTCATGCAGCGGAGCCTTGGGATAGAATATGTTTTTCAGAAGCTCGGCCGTTATGTCCGCGTCGATTATCGTGCCGGTAGTCATGATGCTGCTAAGCGGCAGACTGCGCTCGAAAATGATAAGTGCGCCGGTTTTCGTCTTGGACATCTGCTCGCAGGCAAGGGCCGTCTGCGTTATGGCGGCGTCTATCTTGCTCGTGGACTGAGCCTTCTGAGAAAGGATACTGTAGAAATTCTTTGTACCCATCTTAGCAAGCAGCTTGCGCAGCTCGGGCTGGAATATGATAACGAGCGCGATAAGTCCGATCTCTACCGTCTTTCTGAGGATGAAGTTTATCATCGACAGATTGAGAACGGTCGGGCCGGACAGCCACAGCATTATAAGAATAACAAGCAAGCCCTTGGCAAGGTTATAGGAGCTTGTCTTGCGCACGAGATCTATTACCTTGTAGATAAGATAAGCGACGATCAGGATGTCAATGACATCCCAAACGCTCATCATTGCAAGGTAATTCATCATTCTCTGAAAATAAGTCGAAATATCCTGCATTTATAAACCCCGATCATCTTATGCGGACTGCGTGCACAGTCCGCACTATACTGTAAATTTTATCACTATATTATAA
>CEBV01042270.1_pt1 | contig 23492 bp, 17 predicted proteins | sample 554741 | NCBI WGS metagenome assembly CEBV01 (sample SAMEA3182070, study PRJEB8094) | gut metagenome | biome: human; feature: gut; material: Stool; isolation source: human stools | place: Canada | collected 2011-11-22 | reverse complement strand
GCCTTGGTGTAGGTCAGGTGGGGTCCGATGCACATATCCACGTACTCGCCCTGCTGGAAGAAGCTGAACTCGGTCTCGTCAGCCAGATCTGCCATGTGCTCGACCTTGTAGTGCTCCTGACGCTCCTCCATCAGCTTCTCAGCCTCGGCGCGGGGCAGGATGAAGGGCTTGATGGGCAGGTTCTCCTTGACGATCTTGCGCATCTCTTTTTCGATGTTGGCCAGATCCTCGTCGCTCAGCTTCTGGTCGCCCAGATCGACATCGTAGTAGAAGCCGTTCTCGGTGGCAGGGCCGAAGGCAAAATCAGCCTGCGGGTACAGGCGCTTGATGGCCTGTGCCATAACGTGAGCAGCGGTGTGACGGATAACGTGCAGCTCCTGATCCTGCGGGCACTCGTCCACATGACCGTCCTTGTAGATGATCTTCATAGTAGATTCTCCTTTGACAATGCGGTGTTGAACAAAAATAAAAAGCGCTTCACCCCGTAAAACTCACGGGATGAAGCGCCGATCAAATGTCTGCGTTCCACGGTTCCACCCGAATTGCGCGCCCCTAAGCGGGAAACGCGCCCCTCGCAGTGCTGTAACGGGCACGCCCGGCAGAGGTTCGCCTCTGCACTCTGCGGTGGTAGAAGCCGGGGTCATGGCAGGCTGCTTGCAGCACCCGGAAACCCGGGGCAGCCCTCTCTGCGGCATGAAAAGCGGGGCTTCAGTTTGTCCGCATCAATGTTTTGGACAGGATGAAACTACGCTGATTGTAGCACGCCGGAACAAAAAAATCAAGGGATAGCGGCAGAAATATACTTTTTTATGCGCCCTGCTTCTCCACGCTGCGCACAGCCAGCGCCTTAGCGGGCTTCATCAGCAGCACGCAGACACCGTTAAAGAGCACAGAGCCCACGATGAAGGTGATAAAGAACTGCGGCAGATGGGCGGTCAGGGCGGGGATATCAATGCAGGCCACGGTCAGGTAGGCAAAGCCCACATTGTTCAGCACCTTGGGTGCGTAGGGGTGCAGGATGATGAGGATGAACAGCACCACGGCCAGTGGCAGGATAAAGCCGAGGAAATCGCCCAGAACAGGGGTCAGGGCACTAATGGACAGCAGCGCCGCCACAGTGAGCACCAGACCCACAAGGCCGCCCAGCTCCACAGTGACAAGGCGATCCTTCACATCGCCCTCCAGCGTGAACATCATGATGTTGCTCAGGAAGATCAGCCAGCTGTACTCCATGCCGGTCAGGTGGATGATGGCATTTGCGATCAGGATCCAGACCAGCAGCATCAGGCGGAAGTAAAGCAGGAAACGCTTGGTTACGGTCTCGTTCATAGGGGTGTCCTCTCTTTCTCGTCTGTATTGACAAGTGTTTCTTTTCAAATATGCGGATATTTTGGCAAGCAACACTTGCATTGAACAGGATGAGTATACAATACTTTCCAGTAAAAGACAATAGTTTGGCAAGTAAAAGTTGCATTGTATATAAATTTGGTATGGCAGGGGAGCCGGGGATGCAGACCGAAGGGGTACTTCCCTGAGCGGGTTCTGTTCCTCGTCAAAACCGCAAAACTGTATTTTATACAAGTACAGTTTTCAGGGCAGTTTTGCAAAAGCTTACAAAAAACGCCGGTTTTGGCTGTAAAATGCCTGAAAACACTTTCTCTTTTTTGCCGTATATGCTATAATGACAACTGTTCTCGCACAAGAAACAGGAAAATGTACGCGATAGGCGCACAGTGTAAGAGGAGTGTTACGATATGAAAACCTTGAAAGCGGTTGTAGCAAAATACAACCAGACCAGCCTGATCCTGCGCATCCTGATCGGCCTGGCAGTCGGTTCGGTGCTGGCGCTTGTTGCGCCGGGCGCGGGTTGGGTAGGCGAGCTGGGCAACCTGTTCGTCGGTGCGCTGAAGGGCATTGCCCCGGTGCTGGTGTTCGTCATTGTGGCAAGCGCGCTGGCACAGGGCTCGTCCAAGCTGGACCGCCGCTTTGGCACCGTGATCTGGCTGTATATGCTCACCACCTTTCTGGCGGCAGCCATTGCGGTCATCACCAGCTTTATGTTCCCGGTCAAGGTGGTACTGGCCGATGCGGCACAGTCCGACGTGATCCCGCAGGGCTTGGGCGAGGTGCTGAGCACCCTGCTGACCAACTTTGTGGCCAACCCCGTCAGCGCCCTGATGAACGGCAACTACATTGGCATCCTGTTCTGGGCCTGCATGTTCGGCATTGCCATGAAGAAGATCGGCGCAGAGAGCACCAAGGTCTTTCTGGCAAACACCGCCGATGCCGTTTCTCAGATCGTGCGCTGGATCATCAATCTGGCACCCTTCGGCATCATGGGTCTGGTGTACACCAACGTTTCCGGCAACGGTCTGGCCATCTTTACCCAGTACGGCAAGCTGCTGGCGCTGCTGGTGGGCACCATGCTGTTCATGGCGCTGATCGTTTCCCCCTTTATCATGTTCGTTTACCTGCGCTGCAACCCGTACCCGCTGGTATTCCGCTGCCTGAAGGAATCCGGCCTGACCGCTTTCTTCACCCGCAGTTCTGCCGCCAACATCCCTGTGAATATGTCCCTGTGTGAAAAGCTGGATCTGGACAAGGATATGTACTCCGTGTCCATCCCGTTGGGCGCTACCATCAACATGGACGGTGCAGCCATCACCATTACCATCATGACGCTGGCCGCGGCTAATACCTTGGGCATTCAGGTGTCCCTGCCCGCCGCCATCGTGCTGAGCGCCATGAGCGCTCTGGGTGCCTGCGGCGCTTCCGGCGTGGCTGGCGGCTCCCTGCTGCTGATCCCCATGGCCTGCTCGCTGTTCGGCATCTCCAACGACATCGCCATGCAGATGGTGGGCGTGGGCTTCATCATCGGCGTGGTGCAGGACTCGGTAGAGACCGCGCTGAACTCTGCCGGTGACGTGGAATTTGCCGCCACCGCCGAGTATCACCAGTGGCTCAAGGAGGGCAAGCCTCTGCCGGCTTTCCTGAAGGGCTGATCGTATCCCAGCACAAACAAAGCAGCCGCTGCACTTTCTCGTGCAGCGGCTGCTTTGTTTGTTGTAATGAAATTCACCCAAACAGCACCACGGCGTAGCTTACGCCGTCCTTTACCACATAGGCAACGCCCAGTTTGTTCTTGCCCTCTGCGGCTGTGGTCATAGCTTCGGGGTAAGTGCCGTCCTTCGGCAGGACAAAGATAATGTCCGAAGTACCGTTGGCGTCCAGATCGTCGCATTTAATGCCAAAGCCCGGGGTAAAGTCGTTGGCGCCCATACCGCCGCCGATGCCCTTACCGATGCCCATGCTGTCAAAGGCATAGGCGTAGGAACCCTGCTTCAGGTAGGTTTTTGCGACGTCATCTACATTATCATACCGGTAAAGTTCCGGCTTGTTCGGATAGACCTTGCAGGACACCGAGGAGCTGACGACCCAGTTTGCAATGCTGTAAGCTTTTTCGCTCAGGTCCTCGTTGTAAGTCATTTCCACGTTGTATGTCATTTTGAATTTATCGCACAGCGCCTTTGCGCTTTCGGCGTCCGAGCGCTTGGGGCTCATCGGTGCGCCTACGCTGGCATCGCAGGCGGTGAACACGGTCAGTGCCATCAAGCCGACCAGCAGGCAGGCCAGTAATTTCTTCCAGTTTTTCATAGAACGATGCTCCTTTCCGTTCCGGGGTCGTTACGGGTCTGCGTCCGCACGGACGCAGTTCTTTTTGCTTTCTTCTGCATCCATGATACCTTTTTTTAACAGGAAATGCAATCATTTTGGCGCAAAAAAACAGGCTGCCGTGCAAAAAACACGGCAGCCTGCGGAAAAAGCTTTATTTTGCGTACTCCACAGCGCGGCTCTCGCGGATGACGTTGACCTTGATCTGGCCGGGGTAATCCAGCGTATCCTCGATCTTTTTGGCGATGGCGCGTGCCAGCAGGATGACCTGATCATCGCTGATGACGTCGGGCTTGACCAGAATGCGCACCTCGCGGCCTGCCTGTACGGCAAAGGCCTGCTCCACGCCCTCGAAGCTGGAGGAGATCTCCTCCAGATTTTCCAGACGCTTGACGTAGCTTTCCACGTTCTCGCGGCGGGCACCCGGGCGTGCGGCGCTGATGGCGTCGGCAGCCTGAATGATGAAGGCCAGCGGGGTCTTGGGCTCCACGTCGCCGTGGTGTGCCTCAATGGCGTGGATGATCTGGGTGTTCTCCTTGTACTTGCGGCAGATGTCCACGCCGATCTGGACGTGGCTGCCCTCGATCTCATGATCCAGTGCCTTGCCGATATCATGCAGCAGACCGGCGCGGCGCGCCATGGTGACGTTCACGCCCATCTCGCCTGCCAGCAGACCGGCCACCCAAGCCACTTCCATGCTGTGGGTCAGGGCGTTCTGGCCAAAGCTGGTGCGGTACTTCAGTCGGCCGATCAGCTTGATCAGGTCGGGGTGCAGGCCGTGGATGCCCAGCTCCATCACTGCACGCTCGCCCTCGCGCTTCATCTGCAGTTCCAGATCGTGGCGGCACTTTTCCACCGTCTCCTCGATGCGGGCGGGGTGGATACGGCCATCGCCGATCAGGCGCTCCAGCGTCATGCGGGCCACCTCGCGGCGGGTCTGGTCGAAGGAGGACAGGGTGATGGCCTCCGGGGTATCGTCGATGATCAGATCTACGCCGGTAGCGGTCTCCAGTGCGCGGATGTTGCGGCCCTCGCGGCCGATGATGCGGCCCTTCATCTCATCGCTGGGCAGCGGCACCACACTGACGGTGGTCTCGCTGCAATGGTCGGCAGCACAGCGGCTGACGGCCTGTCCGATGAGGTTGCGGGCGATGTTATCGCAGTTTTCCTTCAGGTCGGTCTCGTAGGCGGCAACGCGCACGGCCTTTTCGTGGGTCAGCTCCTCGTCCACCTTATGCAGCAGCACCTCGCGGGCGTCCTCCTGGCTCAGACCGGCCAGCGTTTCCAGACGCTCCATCTCCTTGGCGCGCAGAGCGTCGATCTCTGCCAGACGCTCCTCGGCCTCGGCAGCGCGCTTTTTCAGCTCTTCTTCCTTCTTTTCCAGCGCCTCGGTCTTGCGGTCCAGCGCCGTCTCCTTCTGGTCGATGCGGTTCTCCTGACGGCTGATCTCCGCACGGCGCTGCTTGATCTCCTTGTCGGCCTCTGCCTTCTGGGCATCGACCTCGGCTTTCAGACGGAAAGCCTCGTCCTTTGCTTCCAGAACCGCTTCCTTGCGCTTCTGGTCAGCGGTCTTGATCGCCTCGTTCACCAGCCGGGTAGCCTCGGCCTCGGCGCTGCCGATCTGGGCTTCGGCAGTCTTTTTACGGTTGTTGTAACCAATAAAATAGCCCGCAGCCACGCCGACAACAGCAACGATCAAGGCCACGATCACTCCGATCGCGGTCATTGCGTTCACTCTCCTTTGTTTCAATTCAATGCAAAATTAAAAGCAGGAGACGCTGCGCAGCAGGACACGGGCAATGATATAGAAAGAGCTTTCAATGCAAAAAGTGACACCAAAACCATACGCACCACCCAAAACCGGCGGCACGGGCAAAAGCATACGGCTTTTCTCTTTACGGTTCCATTTTATATCAAACAGGCACGCTTTGCCTGAAACGGGTACAGGGTCACACTGAAACCTGCGTACAGCGTCTTTGATTCCATACTACTAAATATAGTACGAAACATTTGCCCGCTTGTCAAGAGGAAAACCCTGCCCGCAGAACATTTTGTGCAGAAAAACAAAAATAAGATGGCTGCGGCAGGCACCCCCTCAGTCATCGCTGCGCGATGCCAGCTTCCCCGAGGGGGGAGCTGGCACGCCGTCAGACGTGACTGAGAGGGTTCTCTCCCCAAACCAAAAGGGCTGCCCCGGAGAATGGAGCAGCCCTTCTGGTTTATGATGAAGAGAAGAAAATGAAGGAGAATAGCTTATTATTTGGCGGCTTTTTCGCCCTCCGGGAAGATGATCTTATTCACAAAGAAGAAGATGACCATGGAGATGCCGCCGTTGAGGACGGTGGTGCCTATGTTGTAGATGAAGTCCGGTACCAGCAGACCGGCCACCGCCACCCAGATGCAGTTGATGGAGTTGACGATGCAGGTGATGATGCAGAAGGCCAGCACATACCAGCCGATCTGCTTTGCCAGATTGCCCTTGCTGCGGAACACAAAATTGCGCTGGATGGGGAAGTTGATGCACTCGCCGATGACCATGGCGATCATGTAGGCACAGAAGTAGGGCAGACCGCCGTGGGCGGCATCGTAGCCGAGGATGTTCCACTTGAAGGTCTCGCCGAACAGGGTAATGTCGATGCCCGGCCAGCCGAAATCCACCACCGGCAGGCTTGCAAAGGCCTTGGGCAGAAATTGCAGCAGCAGGTACTTGAACACCGTGATGAGGTTGGACACGATGACAAACAGGCCGCCCTCGCGCACCCACTTGGCAGCGGCGGGGGGCTTTGCCGCAAAGTTATTCCAGAAATTCATAGCCTGCTTCCTTTCAGCTGTTTTTCAAGCGCTCTTCCATGCGGCTGTTCAGTACGAGATTCTTCACGGCCTCCACGATCACCCGCACAAGGCCGATGATCCAGAAGCCCTGCAGCTCCATCACGATGCCGTCCACCATGCCCATGCTGATAGCGCCGTTGGTCATTTTGGCCAGCGCACGCAGAGGCATATTGTACTGGAACAGGATGTTCAGGTCGGGCTTGCCCTTTTTGATGCTGCGGCGCAGCAGGGTGCCCAGCACGGCAGCCGCCAGCCAGCCGATGGGGCTGCGTCCGTGCCCCATCTCGCCCAGCGTCATGTTGCGGTCGATGTGCACCTTGTTCTCCGGGATGGGACGGCCCAGCAGCGCCTCAAACTCCGCGTCCGGCACCTTCTGCACCTGTGCGGTGCGGTAATGCTCCAGATTTTTGCCCGCGTAGGGGTCGGGTGCGCCGGTGCCCGCCACCGTAACGGCGGCAGTCAGACGGATATCGGCGCTGGAAGCGCCCACCAGCAGCTGATAGCTGCCGCCCTCCACCTCCCAGCGGTCGGTGGCAACGTTCCAGTAGCGGAACGCCTTATCGTCCAGCGGGATGGTGACGGTCTTGCTCTCTCCGGCTTCCAGCTGCACCTTGGCAAAGCCCTTCAGCTCCTTGACGGGGCGGAAAACTTTTGCATCCGGCTTTGCCACATACAGCTGCACCACCTCGGCACCTGCACAGCTGCCGGTGTTGGTGACAGTCAGGGTCACGCCCTTTTCGTCTGCTTTCAGGTCACTGTATGCAAAGCTGGTATAGCTCAGGCCGTAGCCGAAGGGGAAGGCGGTGGGCACACCGGCGGTGTCGTAGTAGCGGTAGCCCACATACAGACCCTCGCGGTACTCCACAGTGGGGCCGTCACCGCCGAAATGCGCTTTTGCGGGGGGGTCGGCGTAGCTGCGCGCCCAAGTCTCCGCCAGCTTACCGCAGGGGTTCTGCGCGCCGGTGAGCACCTCGACCAGTGCGCCTGCACCGGCCTGACCGCCCAGACAGCCGTAGACCAGCGCCTTGCAGTCCTTGACCCAATCGCTTTCCAGCGAGGAGCCTGCACTCAGCAGCACCACCACGTTGGGGTTTGCCGCCGCCACAGCTGCCAGCAGTTCCAGCTGGTTCTCTGCCAGCTTCATGTCGGCGCGGTCGATGCCCTCGCTCTCCTTGATTTCATCCAGACCCATGCATAGCAGCACCACATTGGCGTTCTTTGCCAGCCGCACCGCCTCGGCTTTCAGTGCCTCATCGGGCTTGCCCTGCCGGTCAAAGCCCTTGGCGTAGCCGACGCTGTTCAGGCCGCTCTCGGCAAGGCAGTCCAAGAAGGAATCCACCTTGATGGAGTTGACGGCGCTGGAACCTGCACCCTGATAGCGGGGCGTCTGGGCAAAGTCGCCGATGACCGCCACCTTTTCCCCCTTTGCAAGGGGCAGCAGGCTGTTTTCGTTCTTCAGCAGCACGATGCTCTGGGCAGCAGCCCGGCGTGCCAGTGCGTGGTGGGCGTCGGCATCGAACTTGCCGGGTGCGGCGTCCACCGCCGCCTTGGTGGTAAACACCAGTTCCAGCAGCTCCTCCAGCCGGGCGTCCACGTCCGCTTCGGTGATCTTGCCGGTCTGCACTGCCTTCATCAGCTCCCGGATGGCGTCCCCGCCGGGGGCGGGCATTTCCAGCGTAGAACCGTTCTTTACGCCCAAGGCGTGGTCGTTGCTGCCGCCCCAGTCGGTGACCACTGCGCCGTCAAAGCCCCAGTCCCTGCGCAGGATATCCATGAGCAGGTGGGCGTTCTCGTTGGCGTAGGTGCCGTTGACAAGGTTATAGGCGGACATGATGGTCTTGGGCTGCGCCTCCTTGACCACCATCTCGAAGCCGGTCAGGTAAATTTCCCGCAGGGTGCGCTCGTCCACGATGGAATCCGAGGCCATGCGGCGCAGCTCCTGACTGTTCACGGCAAAGTGCTTGGGGCAGGCGGCAATGCCGTTTTTCTGGATGCCGCGGACGTAGGCCGCCGCCATCTTACCGGCAAGGTAGGGATCCTCCGAGAAATACTCGAAGTTGCGGCCGCACAGCGGGCTGCGCTTGATGTTCAGGCCGGGGCCCAGCAGCACCGACACGCCCTGTGCCGCTGCTTCTTCGCCCATGGCTGCGCCCACAGCCTCGCCAAGCTCCGGGTCCCAGCTGTTGGCCACGGTGGCCGAGGTGGGGAAGCAGGTGGCGGGCACACTGGGGTTCAGGCCCAGATGGTCAGCTGCGCCCGCCTGCTTGCGCACGCCGTTGGGGCCGTCCGACAGGGTAATGGCCGGGATGCCCTTGCCCGGCAGCGCCCGGGTGGTGAACACCGTACCGCCGCTCAGCAGGGCGCATTTCTGTTCCAGGCTCAGTGTTTGAATGATGTCTGCGTGTTTCATAGCTTGGCTCCTGACGATGAACAAAGAAAAGGGGCGGGCGGATACCCGCCGCCCCCTTGCGTGTTAGAATTTATCCGTTAGGCGTTGATGTTTTTGGATGGCTTATAATTTTCAGGGTGCATCTGCTCGTCCTTATTGCGGCGGACCATCCAGTAAATGCAGCCCACTGCCAAAACTGCGACAACGGCATCCAGCGTGTACATCCACTTCATCCAGAGCGGCGTGATATTGACCAGCTTAGAAGTCTCAGACAGACCGTTCATAGCGACACTGTGGCTGACCGTATAGCAGATATCGTGCGCGGCGTTCCGCAGATAGGTCATGATCTGCGGGTCATTCTTATAATCTCCCAGATCAAAAGAAGTTTCGTTGGTGTTCATCCACATATCGGTACCAGCCTGCAAGCCAGCCTTGATATCCATATAATCCGGCAGACCAGCAAAGTCCGTGATCACGATGCCATGGAAGCCCCACTCGTTCCGCAGAACATCCGTCAGGAGTTCATAGTTTGCACCGCACCATTTCGTGCCGATGCGGTTGAATGCGTTCATCACGCCCAGCGTTTCACCGCTCTTGACACTCTCTTCAAACGGTGCGAGGTACAGCTCACGCAGTGCCTGTTCGTTCAGGAATGCGGAAATGCCGTCCTTCGAACCCTTGATGTTCATGTTTTCATCGATCACACCCTCGGTATCGTTGACTGCAAAGTGCTTGATGTAGCAGAACAGGCCCTTGCTCTGAGCGCCTTCCACCGTGGAAGCACCCATCTTACCGCTGATGAAACCATCCTCCGCGTAATACTCGAAGTTACGGCCGCTGTACGGAGTTCGATGGATATTCATAGCCGGTGCATACCAGCCCTGAATTCCTGCGAACATTGCATCATTGCCAACCGCAACACCCATCTCATAGGCCAGATCCGTATTCCATGTGGAACCAATCACAACTTCCGTGGGATATGCCATTCCCTGCGTACCACCGATCAGCGTTGCAGAGATACCGGCAGGGCCATCCTTTTCCTTGGTGGCGGGCTTCAGGATATAGTTCAGGCTCGGCGTACCATAGCCGCCCATGCGGACCATGTAAGCCAGATCATCGGCAGATATCACATTCAGGATGTCGTTCCACGAATCATCATCGAACATCGTATCACGGTAATGCGCAAGCGTCAGATTTTCCGTGTTCTCCTCACCCGTGACAGGCATCGTATAGGCATCCTTGTCCTCCGTATACTGGGGATACAGTGCATCAATGATCTCCTGCGGGAAAGTAATGTACTTTTCGCCGGTGGTCTCGTCCACGCGCGTGCAGAATGCAGTCGGGAACGTGCCGACCCAGTCATTACGGGTCAGGTACTTGGTATCAGAATATTCGTCGTAATTTGCAATGTTGGCGTAATCGAACTTATTGGAGATTTCCGTACCCGTGGTGCTGTCCACAGCATACGTCTTGGTATCCAGAGCGGCATTGTTCCACTCTGCGGTCATCGTGCTGTCGCCTTCTGCGGTCATGCCATCCGCAACCGTCTTGCCCTTTGCGGCTAGAATGTTGTTCAGGGCATCATGTGCATCATGGCCCACTGCAAAGTAGTAATCGCCTGCATCCAGAATATAGGTCTTTGCATTGGTATAGTCATAGGACTTCAGGCTTTCCTTGTCCACCTGAATCTCCACGACCTGAGATTCGCCCGGCTTCAGCACGTCCGTCTTTGCGAAACCAACCAGCTCCACAGAGGCTTTTTCCACATTGTTCTCGCGGTCATAATCGGTATACGGAGACTGTGCATAAAGCTGAACGACCTCCTTTCCGGAGTAAGTATCGCCAGTATTGGTAACTTTCACTTTTGCGGTGAAGGTATCCCCGTTCTGGGTCAGAGAGAAATCGCTGTAATCAAAGGTGGTATAGCTCAGACCGTAGCCAAAGGGATAGATGACTTCGCTTGCATAGTCGTAATCGCCCGCGTTACCCTGACCCAGAACCACATCTTCGTAACGGGTCTCGTAGTAGCGGTAGCCGACATAGATGCCTTCCTCGTACACAATGTACTGGTCGGATTCATTGGAGAAGCCGTTCTCGATCCAGAAGTTTGTGCCGGCATTCTGTGCGGCGGGAGAGCTGTTGGCATCTGCGGCATAAGTATCCACCAAACGACCGGAAGGAACCACATCGCCAACCAGTGCGTCAGCAATGGCATACAGACCCGTTTGACCGACACCGCCGGCCCAGATCGCCGCCTTGATGTTAGGATACTGGCTCAGCCAGCCCAGCTCCATGGCATTATTGGCATTCAGCACAACCACCACATCATCAAACTGGTCATTGACCGCCTTCAGCATATCCGCCTCTTCGGTGCTCAGTTCCAGATAGTTGCCGGAGTTGTCCGCAACGCCTGCGGTCTCTGCAAAATTCACAGCAGTCAGGTCGGAACCTTCGCCGCCAGAACGAGAGATCACAACGATCGCGGCATCGCTGTACTCATCAAAAGAGGACTGCGCCGCAGATGCAACATCTGCCCAAGGCACTTCATTGATCGAAAACTTACCGCCGCGCCAGTTCGGTGCACTACGCTGATATCCGTCCTCACTCTTCTTGGTGTAGAAATCCCACAGGGTCGGATTCACACTCAGTCCGGACTTTTCCAACGCCGTCTTGAGCGTCGGTGCCGTGGAAGTATCCACAGAACCGGAACCGGCACCACCATAGACGATGTTCACAGACGAAACCGAGAACACGCTGACTTTGTCACCTTTATTCAGCGGCAGACCGCCGTTGTTTTCCAAAAGCACGAGGCCCTCGCTCTCGATATTCTGAGCGACCTGACCATTGTGCTCATTCAGTTCTTCTTCACTGCTGAAATCGCACGGGAAGTAGTTGCTGTCTACATCCTCTCCGGTTTCAACGATTTTAAACGTATCGTGGTTAAAGTGCGTGGAAATCAGTCCACGGTACGAATACGCAGCAACATTGCCAACGATCAGTGCCGCAAGAACCACCGCCATGACGGGAATCGTGATTCTCCGAAACGTCTTGTTGGACATCCGTTTCTTCTTCATCCGTAGTGTCCTCCTACTTCTTTCAAGTCAAATAATCTGATTTTGGATGCGGCCGCATCTCTGACGATGGTTATAGTATAGCATATTCATTTTCTTTTCACATGTTTCCAGCATAACCTGTCATTTCAACTGCACAATTTGCAAAAGTTACAATAAGGTTTCAAATTTTATTGTGCTAATACACAAATATTGCAACATTGTATTTGTGCACCCTGCCAGACAAAAAAACGGCAGGGGATACCTGCCGTAAAAATATTATTGCTTTTGGGGCAGCGGAAATAAGATCCGCAGGGTGCACCAGTTGTTTTCCCAGTGCATCGTCATGCTGCCGCCGTGCTGCCCGACGGTGGTGCGGACGCTTTTCAGGTCCGACCCCTGCTGCGGCAGACCGTCCGCATCCAGTGCGGGGGCGGCCTCTGTATAATGCTCGAACCGCAGCATGGCAAAGCCGCCCTGACTGTACACCGCCACCTTGATGAGCCGCTTTTCGGGGTCCGGCTCGGCGCGCACGGCGGCAATGGCGTTGTCCAGCGCCACGCCCACGATGGTGCACAGCTCCCGGATGGTGAGAAAGCCCAGCATCCTGCCGTCCGCCACGCTGGTGATGGTGATATTCTCCTGCTGGCATTCCATGGTCTTGGCGGTGAGCAGGGTATCCAGCACCGGGTTGCCGGTCTTGTTCTCGGCCTCGTACTGGCGGATATTCTGCTCCATGGCGGCAATGGCAGCGTTCTGCTTGGTCTGGTCCTGCTCCTCCCGGATGCGGGCAAGCTGGACTTTCAGCTCATGGTACCGCCGGTTGATGAGGTTGATGCCCTCCTTGCTGCGCTTGTACTGCTCGTACTGGCGGTGCAGTACCTCGTCCATGGCGGCAAGCTCGCTGTGCAAAGCGTTCTCCTGCAGCTGCTCGTGCTGCACAGATAAGATCAGCACGCCGGAAAAATCCACCAGAGTGCGGATGGAAAAAATGCTCATGTTGATCTCGCTGCCGGGCAGAAAGCCCAGATTGCTTACCGCAAAGGCAGTCAGCGCCAGCATGACCGCCGTCAGGGCGGCGCTGCCGCCGATCTGTAAGTGCCCGGCGGGCTGGGGACGGCGGTGCTGCAGATAGCACATGATGCCGAACAGCGTCCCATACACCAGTGCCAGCAACAGCAAAGAAAGCGGCTCCCATGGGCCGCGGGCGGGCCAGAGGGCGCAGTGCAGCTGCCACTCCACGCTGGCGGCAAGCTCTGCCAGAATAAACGCCCGTGCGCAGTGATACCCGGCTTCCAGCAGAGTGATGTTCCACATGCCCCATAGATATAGGTAGGAAAACCCGATGGCCGCTGCCATGCAGGGGATCCAGAGCCCGCCGGGCACATCGCCCGTCAGCCCCAGAAAGGCCGACAGCACCGCCGCCCACAGCAGGGTGACACCCCCGGTGACCGCTCTGGAAAAGCGGGGCGCAAGCGCCGGGGTGAACAGCAGCACCGCAAGACACTCGGCAAGGGCGGTGTACAGCCGGGGGATATCCGGCAGCGCGGTCATGAGCCTTCACCTCCGATGTAATCGGTCAGTGCGGCAAGAAAAGCCTTACGCTTGGGGCGGCTGACCTGCAGCTCGCAGGGGCCCACCTGCACGGTGCTCTGCCGCAGCTCCCGCACCTGTGCCAGATTGACAAGATAGCCGCTGTTGCAGCGGGCAAAGGGGCAGTCTGCCAGCTTTTCCTCAAAGGCCTTGAGGGTGCCGGGGGCGGAAAAATCGCCCTCATCGGTATAAAAATGCACCCGGTGCCCCTCGCTTTCCAGATAATAGATGCTTGCGGTGTCCAGCCGGCGCAGCCCGCCCTCCACCGGCACGGTCAGGTAGTGCTTTGCCCGCTTTTCCAGCCGGGCAACCGCCTTGAGCAGCTGCTGCGAAAAGGCAAAGTAGGGCACCGGCTTCAGCACATAGTCCAGCGCTCCCACCGAGTAGCCCCGGATGGCGTACTGCGCCATATTGGTGATGAAGATCAGGATGACGTCTGCATCCATCTGCCGGATGCGCTCGGCCGTGGTCATGCCGTCCAGATGCTTCATCTCCACATCCAGAAAAATAATGTCGTAGACCGCGCGGTAATCCTCCAGAATATCCACGCCGTCCGCAAAGACCGTCACTTCAAACTCTGTCCCGTACTGCCGGGTATACCGCCGGACATACTCCTGCAATACCCCCTGTACCTCCGCGTCGTCCTCTACGATCGCCACCCGGATCATGACCGCACCTCCCTTACCACACCTTTGTGGAACTGTTACGGCTCTATTATAGCGCAATCCCGTCCGGTTTGCCAAGGGGCACTCCGCAACAAAGGGCAGGGCAGCCCACAGCTGACCACCGTGGACGTCAACCCCTACCAGCTGGGCATGGAGGCTGCCAGCCAGACCATCAACCACATCGAGAACCCGAACCTTCTGGCCACAAAGATCATCGTGCCGCACAAGCTCATCCCCCGGGAGAGCTGCTGCCCGCCGGAGGAGCAGCGCTAGGAAGTGCTTTTTCAGCAAGACAGTGTCCGCTTCCGGGAGCTGCCGCGCAGCGCTTGCTATCCTGCCCCCAGAGTAGACAGCGTAAAAAACGCTGCATCCTCCGGGGGTATTTTTATGCCCAAAAAGGCACAAAAGAATGCCCGCCCACCTGTGGAAAACCACGGTGGGCGGGCATTTTATGGTTTATCGTTTGCGCGCTGCAAAAGCGTTCAGAGGGCGGTGGGCTGGGGTACCAGCCGGAAGAGCATTACGGGCAGCTCGCTGTTTGCAAAATCCAGCGTAAGGATGATCGTTCCGCGCTCTGTTTCAAAAGGCATCTCCGTCTGTGTGCCGTCCGGGGCAATGCGCACAAGCGTTTTGCCTTCCAGCAATCCGGCGGGCAGCGCGAGCCTTACCCGACCGGTGGGCTGCGTCAGGCTGCCTGCGGTTTCAAAGGCCACACTCAGGTATTCCCCGTTCGTCCGTGCGGTCACATCCTCCGCAGAAAGACTGCCGCTGTTAGCCCACGCCGTTGCCGCTTCGATCATTTCCAGCTGCGCGGCGTTTTCTGCCTGCCCGCACACGGGGCAGAAGGTCAGCGTTTCGCCTTCCGCAGTGCGGAAAGTAAACTTCCGGCAATCCGTGCTGCCAGTGTGCGCGCAGCCCTGCCGCAGACAACTGGCGCTCTGAGAGCCGGTTCCGTTCGGGGACCATGCACCGAACTGGTGCCCCAGCTGATCGGTCGGGTCTGCGGTGTAGCTGTCTTTGCAGCGGCTGCAGGTAAAAACAGTATAGCCGTCTGCTTCACAGGTGGGGGCTACGGTAACAGCCTGATAATCATGGTTCAGCGCGGGCAGTTCTGTATAGGTGGTATGGTCGCAGCGGGAACAGGTTTCGTAAGCATTCCAGCCGATTTCCGTACAGGTAGGGGCTTTTGCTGCGTATTGCTTCAAATCATGATTCAGCGCGGGCAGCTCTTTGCGGGTGGTATAGTTGCAGCCGAAGCGGGAGCAGGCTTCGTAAGCATCCCAGCCGATTTCCGTACAGGTAGGGGCTTTTGCTGCGTGCTGCTCCAGATCATGATTCAGCGCGGGCAGCTCTTTGCGGGTGGTATAGTCGCAGCGGGAGCAGGTTTCGTAAGCATCCCAGCCGGGTTCCGTACAGGTAGGAGCTTTTGCTGCGTGCTGCTCCAGAGCATGGTTCAGTGCGGGCAGCTCTTTGCGGGTGGTATAGTCGCAGCGGGAGCAGGTTTCGTAAGCATCCCAGCCGATTTCCGTACAGGTAGGGGCTTTTGCTGCGTGCTGCTCCAAATCATGGTTCAGTGCGGGCAGCTCCTGATAGGTGGTGGTATAGTTACAACGGGAGCAGGCTTCGTAAGCGTTCCAGCCGATTTCCGTACAGCTGGGGGCTTTTGCATCGTGATGCACCAAATCGTGATTATTTGGGTCTTTTTCGCCGTATTCCGCGCCGCATTTTTCGCAGGTTTTGCCTTTGGTGCAGGTGGGCGTTTCGGTACCGCCGGTATGTACCTTTAAATACGAAACATTGCCATCGTTGTGGCAGTTCTGGCATTCAGTTACATAAACCCTATGACTGTTCGAATCATATTTTCTGTATCCGAGGATCTCACGTGTCTCCGTACTCCCACAGTTTTTGCAGCGCACCGTGGTTGTTTCTGCCGCCGCTTTTAACACGATCCCCGGTATCAGGCACACCATTGCCAGCACCGTCAAACACCGGATCAGCCATTTTTTCATGTTACTCCCTCCTTGTCATCAAACCTTGTTATCCTTTCAGATCAAACTGCACGGACAGCGATGCAAGCACGGCATCTACCACCTTCCGCGCCTGGGCAAGCATATCGATCTCCGCCACAAAAGCGATGACCTGCTCGCGCTCCTGCGCGGGGACCTGCAGCGCACTCAGACTCATACTCAGATAGCGCCGTATTTTGCGCTCCAGTGTAAAGTAGGGGTCGCACCGCCGTGCCATGTAGCCGCGCATCATGCCAGCCGTGCCCAGCTCCATCTCGTAGAAATCGCACTCGGCGCACCCGGGCAGGTACGCGCTGAACGCCGCCTGCAGCTCGGCCGTGGTGCTGCGGTGGATGATCTCCGCCGTGGCGGGGAAGGTGTACGCTTCCACATAGATATCCCGCAGATTCTCGCTCAGCTCGGTCACCGCCAGCTGCAAAGCCGTCTCCACCGCGTAGAGGTACACCGGCGAGGGGGCGTTTGCCGCCAGCGGCCTTACCGCGCCGAACTGCCTGCTGAACATCATGCCGATCAGCTCGGTCAGCACACCGTCCTTGGTGCGGAAAATATTCTGGAACGACCCGGCGGAAACATCTGCTTCCTTTAAAATTTCTGCCACCTTGGTGTTCGTGTAGCCTTTTTCCAGAAAAAGCCGGACACAGGCGGTCAGGATCCGCCGTTTTGCTTCTTTGCTGTCGTATCTGCGCGCCATTGGAAATCATCCTTTTCTATAATTGGTCTCTGACCCAATTATATATTGATTTGAAAATTGTGTCAAGTAAACTTTTAAGGCCGTATTTTGGGCAGTTTGACGAGGGAGAGCTTTCTGCGGGTGCGCATCCGGGCAAAACAAAGCGCAATGGACATTGCTGTTATCCGCTGCCGCAGCCAGACAGTTCGCGGCAGCAAAAAAGAGGCCACCGATCGGGGTGACCTCTTTTCAGCGTATTTTCAGCGTAAATCCCGCAGCAGGCGAACTCACCATCTCCATGACGGCTCTTTTGGAGTTGCTCTTTGCGTAAGATTGCAAGATAAATCTTATTTCTGACAGAAAGAGCCGGACCCGTGCAACGAGTCCGGCCCTTTCTGTGCTTTGGTTGGATCTTAAGCAAAGTTATGGTAAATGAAGAAGTTGGCTTTGGGAGTTTACAGCAGGCTCAGTGCTTCCTCGTCTGCCACAAGGATGCAGTCCGGATGCAGCTGCAGGATGCTGCCGGGGCAGGCAGGGGTCACAGGGCCGGTCACGGCGTCCTTGACGGCCTGTGCCTTGGCTTTACCGTTGGCTACCACCAGCACCTTGCGTGCCTGCATGATGGTCTTGATGCCCATGGTGTATGCCTGTTTGGGGACAAGGGCCTCGTTGCCGTCAAAGAAGCGCTTGTTGGCTTCGATGGTAGTGGGCGCAAGGTCGATGCAGTGGGTCTCCAGCTCAAAGGCTTCGCCCGGCTCATTGAAGCCGATATGACCATTGGGGCCGATGCCCAGCAGCTGCAGGTCGATGCCGCCCAGCTTGTGGATGATACCGTTGTAACGGGCACACTCGGCGGCAGTGTCCAGATTGGTGCCGTCCGGCAGGTTGGTCTTGGCCGGGTCGATATTCACCTTGCTGAACAGGTTCTCATTCATGAAATACCAGTAGCTCTGGGGATGCTCCTTGGGCAGGCCGCGGTACTCGTCCAGATTGACAGTAGTGACCTCGGAGAAATCCAAATCGCCTTTGTTGTACCAGTCCACCAGTTGGGCATAAGTGCCCACCGGGGTGCCGCCGGTGGCAAGACCCAGTACACAGTCCGGCTTCATGATGACCTGTGCGGAGATGATGTTGGCCGCTTTGCGGGACATATCCTGATAATCTTTTGCGCGGATGATCTTCATAATAACGCTCCTTTTATAGTACTGTTACGCCTGCGTTCCGGCAGGCCTGTAAAAATTCTACGGGCAGCTTTCCGTCCGAGATCACAATATCAATATCGGACAGCTCGCAGATGTGGAATGTGCTTTTCAGTCCGATCTTGGAGGAATCCAGCAGCACGGCTTTCTGCTCACAGCGGCGGAGCACGGTCTGCTTGAGCCGTGCTTCATCCTCCACGCCGCAGGTAAAACCGGTTTCCGGGCTGTAACTGGTCACGCCCAGCAGCAGCAGATCAAAGTTGATGCCCTCCATCGTCTGGATGCTCTGTGCACCGCAGACGCTCAGGCTGAACCGGTTCAGGCTGCCGCCCGGCAGGGACACATGGGGCTTTTCCAGCTTTGCCAGCTCCATGGCGCAGCTCAGGCCGCTGGTGTAGATGAGCATGGGCTGATCCGGGATGCACCGGGCCACTGCTGTGGCGGTGCTGCCGGAATCCAGAAACAGGGTGGTGTTGGGGCGCAGCAGAGCAGCGGCTTTTTCGGCAATGATCTGCTTTGCTTCGGCATTGCGGGCGGAACGGCGGCTCAGCAGGTCGTCTGTACCTACCACCTGCTCCACCGACTTGACACCGCCATGCACCCGCACCACACGGCGGGCTTCATCCAGTGCTTTCAGGTCGGTGCGCAGGGTCATTTCCGAAACGGAAGGGAAAGCTTCCTTGAGCTGGGCAAAGCTAATGCTGCCTTTGCGGTTCACCAGCTCCACGATTTGATTGCGGCGTTGTTCCATGGGGGATTCCTCCTGTCTGCGTTTGTCCTGTCCCATGGCACGTTCTGCTTAGTCCTCCGGGTTGAAGTTTGCCAGCAGATATTCCTCTGCTTCCGGGCACCACAGGCCGTTGTGGGCATCCACGATGTCAGCCAGTGCGGTATAGCGGGGGTCGTTGTCCTGTTCGCCCTTGGCACGCAGATCGGTCAGGGCGATGAGGGGCATGGTCAGGTGGGTGTAGATCAGCTTTTTGCCGCCGGGGATCTTGGGCAGGTTGAGGGTGGTCTCGGCAGCGGCGTTCAGACCGCCGATGTGGGTGACCATCACAGCCGGGTCGATGCGCTTAGCGGCGGTCAGTTCCAGCGACTCGATCATGTCGGCGGTATTACCGCCGGTGGTGCCCATGACATGGGTAGAATTGTAGTGCACATCGTAGAAGTTCATCTTGGCGCTGAACTGCTTGTCGGTGGGGCCTGCAAAGAAGTTCAGGCAGCCGTCACGACCCAGCACAGCACTGGACAGCTCCACCACCGGCGCGATGGGGGCGTAGCAGAACACATCATCAAAGCCGGTACCGCCGGTCAGCTCCCGCAGCTCGGCAGCGGGGTCTGCCATGTTGGCGGTGTTGACGAAGTACAGGTCGATGCCGTCCTTCTCCTTGACCTCCTTCGGGGGGAAGAGGGACTCCGCACGGGCCAGACGATCCTCGTTGATATCGGTGACCACCACCATGCCGGGGCGCACATCACGGTGCAGTGCGTAGGTCAGAGCACCCAGACCCATGGGGCCTGCACCGGCCAGAATCGCCAGCTTGCCACCCTTCTTGATGCCCATATCGTGATGGTACACACCCATCTTGGTGTGGTAGGCGGCGTTGAAAGCACCGATGGAGCAGCTCATAGGCTCGGCCAGAGAAGCCTCGTAGTAAGCACGGCCCTTGTACTCCAGCAGGCAGCCCAGTTCCATGACCTCGGCAGGGATGATGCAGTAGGTGGCGTCGCCGCCGAAGAACTCGTAGGAGTAGCCGGGGCTCCACATGGTGCCCTTGTAGTTCAGGGCGGGCTGCAGGGTGAACTTCATGCCGGGCTTGAACTTGTCCTGATGCGCCTTGCCCACCTTGACGATATCACCGGCGAACTCGTGACCCATGATGGCGGGGTGCTCGGCTACATCCGGATGCACACGCTTGTGAGCAGTGCCTCCATCAGCCGGGGCGTTTCGATCAGCTGCCCGCTGACATTCTGCATGACCTCCACCGGGACGCCGTTCCCGTCGTCCGGAGCCAGCAGCACCAGTGCCCCCAGCACGATGCGCCCCGGCTCATAGACCGGCGGCTGTGCCTGCAGATAGCCCAAGCGGCAGTCCTTTACCGCACTTGTCCTGCAATGGAGCAGCAGGGCATACAGGGATTTGATGTAGGTATCGCCCAGCGTTTCACGGCGGCGAAGCTGCTGCTCCACCAGCCGGGCGTCCGCTTCCTGCGGGCAGAACAGCTGCGCCGCTGCATGGATGAGGGCAGCGCGGCTGCCGGGAGCCTTGACGGGCTGGATGGTCAGATATTCCAGCAGCCCGGTCATGGACCGGGTCAGGCGCGCATAATACTGCAGCTTGGAGCCTGCGTGCGGTGCATCCTGCACAGGCTGCACCGCCGGTTCCGGTTCTGCGCGGTTCTGGCTGTACCGCGTGATAGCGTCCTTCAGCACGGCACGATCCGGTTCCAGCAGGGAAGGGCTGATGCACACCGCCGGGTAATCCAGTTCCAGCGGCACGGTGGAGATAATGAAGTCGATTTTTCTCCGACGCAGGTCGGCGGCGTTCAGCTCCCGCACCGAGCAGCACCCCTCCACCTGCAAAGAGGGAAACTCGTTTCCCAGCCGGGAAGCCAGAAAGCGGCTGGAACCCATGCCCAGCGGACAGGCCACTACCACCCGCAGCCGCAGCCGGAACATGGCATTCTGTTCCAGCACTGCACCAAAGTGCATGGCAAGGTAGGCCGCTTCGTCGTCCGAGATGGCGGGCAGGACGAATTGCTGCTGCACCGCATCACAGGCGGCGCGGGTGGCTTTCCACAGGCCGGGGTAGTCGGTGCGGATGGTGTCCAGCTGGGGGTTTTCGGTACGAATGTTCTGCTCCACCCGCAGCAGCATGGGGCGCAGGTGGCAGTACAGGTCATCCCGCAGGGAGGTGTAACCGGAAAGGTCTGTGTGCAGCGCCTTTTCCATTTCCCGGATAAGGGCGGCTTCCAGATTCCGCAACTCCATCTCCTGTGCGCTACCCCAAGGGTCCTCTGCGCCCAGATAGGCGGAGAGATACAGTTCCAGATACTGCGCTTCCTCAGGCGGCAGGGTCAGCCCGAAAGCGCGGTTCAGCGCCGCCACCAGCCGGGCAGCATGATTGCCCGCCGGGCGCAGCCCTCTGGGGGGCGCTGCCCTTGTCGCCGCCCTGCCGCAGCTGCTGAATGGTCAGGGTGCAATGGATCGCCAGCGCCAGAAAACCTGCATCCGGCAGATGGAGCTGTTCTTCCTGTTCAAACTGCTGCAAAACCGCCCAGACCTTTTCGGCCGTTTTTGTATCCAGCAGGGTCGAGAAGATCTCGTTTTCCGGCATCCGTCCGCAGAGCACCTCTGCCAGTTCCTTTTCCGGCATACTGCTGCGCAGCAGGGCAGACACCACCCTCCGGTAGGAAGAAGCATCCCCCTGCAGCCAGACCCCCACGCCGGGGCGGCGGAACATCTCCACCCGGTAGGGGTGTAGCTTGGTCTCAAGTTCATCCAAGTCTGCAGACAGCGTGCTTTCCGAAACGCCAAGCGCCCGTGCCAGTACCGCTGTTTTGCAGGGCTCCTGCTCGCTGAGCAGCCTTGTCAAAAGCTGCTGCCGCCGCTCTGCGCGGGAAAGTTTTTTCCTGTCGCCGCTGTTCAGCTGGGTGCGCAGTGCGTCTCGCCGCTCCGGCGCTTCATCCAGCAGCAGACCCTTGCCGGGATTTCGCACAAAATGCGCCCCGGCAGCCTGCATCCACTGCTCCACAGCGGGCAGCTCCCGCAGCACGGTGCGGCGGCTGACCCCGATGCTTTCAGCCAGCGCCGCCGTGGTGGGCTGCATCTGCGGCTCGGACTACACCATGCTGATGGGCGCCATGGTCATGGGCCCTCTGGCCGGCTGGGTCATCAAGCAATTCGATAAGAAGGTGGAAGGCCATATCCCCGCCGGTTTCGAGATGCTGATCAACAACTTCTCCATCGGCATTCTGGGTATGTTGCTGGCCATCCTCGGCTACTACGTCATCGGCCCGTTCATGACTGCCATCCTCACCGTGCTGACCGCCGGTGTGGACTTCCTTGTGGCGCACAGCCTGCTGCCGCTGGTGTCCATCTTTATTGAGCCTGCCAAGGTATTGTTCCTGAACAACGCCATCAACCACGGCATCTTCAGCCCCATCGGTGCAAGTCAGGCTGCTGAGACCGGTCGTTCCATCATGTATATGCTGGAAGCCAACCCCGGTCCCGGTCTTGGTGTCCTGCTGGCCTACTGCTTCTTCTGCAAGGACGACACCACCCGCCAGTCCGCTCCCGGTGCTGTGATCATCCACCTGCTGGGCGGCATCCACGAGATCTACTTCCCCTACATCCTGATGAACCCCGTGATCATCATCGCCCCCATCGTGGGCAACTTCTGCGCCATCCTGTTCTACTCTATGACCGGTGCAGGTCTGTCCGGTCCTGCTTCTCCCGGTTCCATCATCGCCTACATGGCAATGGCTCCCCGGGATTCCATTCTCACCGTTCTGCTGGGCGTTGTCATCGCCGGTGCAGTCTCCTTTATCCTGTCCTCGGTCATTCTGAAAGCGACCTCCGGTCACACCAAGAGCCTGACCGATGCCCAGAATGAAATGAAGGAGATGAAGGCACAGGCTAAGGGCGAGATTCCTGAGCCTACTGCCGTAAATGTCGGTCAGATCCGCAAGATCGTCTTTGCCTGCGATGCCGGTATGGGTTCCAGCGCCATGGGTGCTACCAAGTTCCACAACCGCATTAAGGCGGAGCGCCCCGACTTGACCGTGACCAACTCCAGCGTGGATACCATCCCCGCCGACGCGGACGTGGTGGTCTGCCAGCGCGTTCTGGCTGACCGTGCCGCCAAGTGCGCCCCGCAGGCACAGCTTGTTACATTGGATAACTTCCTTGCAGATCCGCATCTGGACGCATTGTACAATGCACTGACCTCCACTACCCCGGCACTGGATGCCAAGGCCGAAGCTGCCGCCAATGAGGAGATCGTATCCGACCTGCGCAATGCAGCCGTAGCCCCTCTGGCGGCTGCCGTGACCGAGGCTTCCAAAGCCAACGGTTCCGTGATGAAGATCCAGGCGGAGGACATCCAGCTGGGTCTGCCCTCCGTCACCAAGGAGGAGGCCATCCGTGCCGCCGGTGCGCTGCTGGCAAAGCGCGGCTATGTGGATGACAGTTACGCCGATGCCATGGTGGAGCGCGAAAAGCTGGTGAGCACCTACATGGGCATGGGCGTAGCCATTCCCCACGGCACCAGCCAGAAGAAGGGCACCGTTAAAAAGTCCGGCGTTGTCCTGCTGCAATATCCGCAGGGCGTGGACTTCGGCGATGAAAAAGCCTACCTCGTGTTCGGCATTGCCGGTGTCGGCAACGACCATCT
>CEBV01015258.1_pt1 | contig 24379 bp, 20 predicted proteins | sample 554741 | NCBI WGS metagenome assembly CEBV01 (sample SAMEA3182070, study PRJEB8094) | gut metagenome | biome: human; feature: gut; material: Stool; isolation source: human stools | place: Canada | collected 2011-11-22 | reverse complement strand
GGTTTTTTGTTGCAATTTAATATATATAAGAATTGAGAAGAAATATCAACATTATATCGTTTTTGAAAAAATAAAAAATTTTCATAAAAATCCCAATAAAACGCGCTCGTCGATTGTTTACTTTGCGAAAACAATTTGAAAAACACGGAGGTTTTACTCAATATGAAAAAGAAAATCCTGGCAATACTTCTTGTAGTATCTATGGTAGCGGCTCTTGCGGTCGGACTTACCGCCTGCAATAAGGATAAGAAAACCGCACCTGCAAAAGCGGACAACGCCGAAACTCTCGGCACGGCAATCGCGGTCGCGATGAACTCTTCGGCAGCGGGCACTGCTTCGGCGGAAGGCGATGAAAACGTTGATCCTTATTTCACCATCAAAGGCATTCCCGGTATCAGCCTGGCAACCAACGAAATCGCAAAATACCTTAACGAATACGTAAACAATGCAAAGGCGTACATCAAAGATCACAATGTTGACGTCAAAGTGGAAGCATCCAACGAAAAAGACGGCTATAATTACAAAATGCTCGTGACCGTCACTTATAAAGACGCCGAAGGCAAAGACGTATCCGACGTATCGACGATTTACATCAACGCAAAGAAAATCAAAGACGGCGAAGTTTCCAAGGAAGACGCAGACATCAACGGCAAAGACAGCTACGCTTTCGAAGCGGTTGTAATGCACGGCGAAAAAGAATTTGTCAAAATCAGCGGAACCTGCACTTATGACAAAGAAAAAGACACAATGGTCTTCAAGTTTGGAGCAGGCACCGGTCTTAAAGTTGACGGTGTTGGCGTAAACGTCAAGGCATGGTCCAACGACAACGGTGGTGTTGTGGTTGAAGTTAACGTCGGTGTTGACAACGCATGCAAAGTCAACGTGAAAGTCGAACTTGGCAAAATCAGCGATACCGAACACGGCGCGAAAGTCTACGTTGACGTAGCGGTCGGGAAAGAAGGTCAAGAAACCGTTAAAGTGAACGTCGTTGCAAACGTTATCTCGAATGCAAACGCAACCAACCTTGACAAAAACGACTTTGCAATCAATGGTACGGCGGCGGTTGTCGTTGTGGGCTCTGTAAACGTGAACGTCGACATCAACGGCATTGCAAAATATATCCCCGGCGAACCGGAAGTCGAAAACGGCAAATACGTTGTACAAGTCAGCGGCAACGCCAGCGTCCAAGTCGGCTAATAATATGCTTATTATCGGATTACGACAGTAATCTTTCCACCTAAATCAAAGGAACGTCCCGATTTTCGGGGCGTTTCTTTTTGCAAAAATTCACCTTGCGAAAAAATGAAAAATTTCAAACATTTTTCAATAATATGCAAAACATTGTCATATTTTGTATGCAATAATGCAATCAAGAGGTGAACAAAATGAAAAAATTATTTGCAATAATCAGAAACACAAAGGTTAAAACCCCCGCCCGCCGTCCGCTCGAAATATATCATATCGACAAAGGATTTTCGGAGCCCCTTTTTGAGTGCGCGGATTACGTCGTGTCCCGCACGAGCGGACTTTTTGAAAACGCGGAGTATCACGAAGTCACAAATGCCTTTGGCGTAAAGTTCAACGTGACGAAAAGCGTTTTATAAATTGCGAAGCGCGAAAAAGCCGTCGGAAAGCGACGGTTTTTGTTATGCCAACAGATAATAATACGAACTTAGGTTTCCCGCCGTGTTTTTGACTAATACTGCGTTACGCTCACGGCTTATACGATAAAGTATTAAGCCGCTCGTGTGCCTTGTCTTATCCTAAAAACACGACGGGAAACTTGTTCACAACCGAAAACGCCGAGATTTCAGATGATTTTTGGAAAAGGCGAACGCAGTTGTACTTTTCGTACTACAAGCGAGCATTTTTCATAAAAGCGTTGAAATATCGGCGTTTTGGCAATGTTAGTGTTATTATCTGTTGGCATCGTATTGTTTTCGGTTTATCAAAACTTCACAAGTTCCGGTTCGCGGTTCACGTATCGGGTGAAACCTTCAAAGCCGATTTCTTTCATTGCCGCCGCGATTTTGTCGTAATTATAAGCGATGCTGTTTGTGCGGTGTGCGTCGCTGCCGAAAGAAATTTTCCTTCCGCCGAGTTCGTAGTATCGTTTCAGGACGTCGACGTCGGGGATTGACAGGTGTCGCAAAGAAAACTCGCTTGTGGTTTTTCCGCCGCGATAAGTTTTGCTGTTGACTTCCAGGCACTTATCTTTTTCGATGATGGCGGTGAGGATATCGTCAAAGACGTCCGAAAACTCCTCGTAAAACATATCGGGTTCCTTATACGGCGCGTTTCTCTGGATATAGCCGATGTGGCCGATGATGTCGTAGGGGTAGGGCGCGTCGACGCTTTCCCGGACGGCTTTCAGGTATTCGAGATAGGCAAAGTGTTTATAGGGGCACTTATTGAAATATTCCGCGTAATAGACCTCGCTGCCGAGCACGCAGTGAACGCTGTTGATAATGACGTCGAAGTCGATATCGGCAAGGTCTTTGATATACATATTGTTTGCCGATTTCAAGTAACCGAGTTCCGCGCCCATGGCAAGGCGGAAGTTTTTCTTATTGAAGCGGCGTTTGAAGTCCTGCATTGCGGCGACGTACGCCGACATATTTATTTGCGGGTTGTCATATCCGATGACCTGATAATCGCGGTTGACGTGATCGGTGATTGCGACATAGTCGCAACCGCGAGAAAGCGCCGTCGCAACGACGTCTTCGACCGCCTCCATGCCGTCGTCCGAAAAAATGCTGTGAACGTGCGAATCGTGCATAAAATTCCTCCTAACGATTATTATACAAACGTAAGGACAATATGTAAAGGTTTTTCGCAAAATATTACACGCGGGCGCATTTGTAACGTTTAGGTTAAAAATTACCTTAAAACGATTTGCCGATAACCCCGAAACGGCGCGCGTCGGGCGGAAATCCCGACTTAGCCTTGACAAGAAAACTGATAAATATTAAAATGTAAAATGTAGAGATATACGCACGACCGCGTGCGTGTACAATTTAAATCTCGAAAGGAGACCAAAAATGAAAAACAAGAATTTTTTGCGAGCACTCGCAATAGTTTGCGTTCTCGTTTTGTGCGTCGGCGTTCTGGCTGCCTGCAAAAATAAAGGAAACGGCGGCGGAAACCAAGGCGGCGGAACGGGCGGCGGTGGCGGAACCGGCGGTGGCGGAACCGGCGGCAACCAAGCAGGCGCCTCGATGAACGCATTTGTCAACACGATGTTCCAAAGCGCAAACGAAATCGCAAACGGCACTTCGTTTGAACTTGCCGACGGCAAAAACATCGCTTTGAGCCTCGGCGCGACAATCACCCTTAAAAAGGACGGCGGCGTCGCAGAAAAAATGCCGATCGAACTTGCTCTGAAAGGTTTTCTCGACCGTCAGAACGTCATCGACAAATATATTGTTGACGCAAACGGTGCATACGTGCTTTCAGGCAATGACGTGACGATATTCACCGACACGACCGAACTCAAAGAAGGCGAAATCAGAGTAACGAAAGAAGGCAATAACTACGTTGTCGACAAAAACGGCAGCTGCGTTGCGAAATTCGTACCGTTCGATTCCGCAAACTCCGCGCAGGCGGGATATACGAGATATTCGAAAGCGGTTTCGCTTACTTCCGACAACGAAACTTATATCGACGTGTCCGCGCGCATTAACGGCGTTGATTCTTTCCGTCTTATTTACGAAAAAGACTTCCTTTACGCAACGATCGCAGGGAACAAAGTCGGCGTTGACCTTACGAAACTTGAAAAGACCGCAAACGGACAAACCGTCAAAGACGCGCTTTTCACCAAGATCGAAGGGCTGCTCAAAAACAACATCGTAAAGAGCGTTGTCGAAGCTTTCAACGGCGGCGACTTTGACCTTAACGAAGTTATCACCGGGCTTATCAACACGTTTGTAAAGAAAGAGTATATGCCGTACAGCGACACGCTTGTCAATGCGGCAAGCAGAAACCGTTACAACTTAGTTAACGGCGAATATGTTAAAGACGCAAACGGCACATACGTTGTGAAAACCCTTGCCGACACGATTTTTGAGAAGGACATTTCTTTCAGCGGCATTTCGATCAACAACATGCTTTCGGATATATTCGGCGGCAAAGAAAAATTTTACAGTTACTTTGGCGAAACTCTTGACGTTCAGGGCATCCTTACCGCGGACTTAAAAGGCACGCCGTTTGCAAGCAACTTGTTCAGCGAACCTACCTGGTACACCTGGAAAAACGGTCAGTTCCAAGAAGCGAACAAAGGTTACACGTCCGTCAAGAACGACCTGTCGCAAAAACTTTCCGCAACGATCGCGCTCAATCCTTTCAGCCTTGGCGAAAGCATTGCCGTGACGAAAAACAGCGCAATCAAGTTGGGCTTTGAAAAGGAAAAGGGCGCAAACGGCAGCATCGGCAAGATGAGCAAATTCTTCCTCGACCTTAATCTGCCCGCAGGTACGGAAAACAGGACTTTCGGCATCGAACTTGCAATCACCGACCTTAAAATCGGAAACGAAAAAGACGCGATTTCCACGACGGCTGTAAACAAAGAAGAGTACGGCGCAATGAATATCGACGCAGGTCTTGATTTCGACTTCGGCGAAGACCTTCTGAGCCTTGTCGCACACGACTACACAAATCCCAACGGCTTGAAAATCAAAGTCGGCGGCGACGATCTGAAATACGATGAGTTGGCGAAAACGCTCACCGTTCCCAAAACGCTGAAACTCAATATCAAAGGAACGCTCGATTTCGTAAATATCCAAAACACCCGCGCGGTTGCAACGATTACCGCAAACGATAAAGTGTTTGCAAAACTTCAACTGTATTCCGTCAACTTAGGAACACCGGAAAACCCCGATTACGACCTGCAACTTGACGCGAAAATCATGGAAGAATACAAAGGCGTTCTCCCCGCGATTCTCGATATGTGCGTCGCGCTTGGTAAAAACGGCGCAATCGGCATCAACGGCTTTAAGAAAGTAGACGGCAAATGGGGCTTCTATGCTGCGGACGACACAGACAAAATCGGCGGCGTCCTGTACTCGGTCTATGAAAAAGACGCAAACGGCAAGTATCGCCTTGATGAGGCAACTAACGCCTACGTCCTTTTGACCGCCGAAGAACAGACAACATACCAAGGCGACAAATATACGAAATATAACGTTTCTTACAGCTTTGCAAAAGTCAACGAATCCATCAATCATCTGGTAACGAGTGGCGAAGCGCACGTCAAAGGGCTCAACTTCGTGAAACTTGTCAACTACCTTATCAATAAGAACGGCAACGGCTTGTTCGTGAACTATAAGGCGCACAAAGCCGAAGCGGCAGCGGAAAACGACATCACGATTGGCGACGTTATTATGAACCTGTTGCTTAAAGATAACGTGGGCATAATTCCCGCAGTGTACGGACTTATCGGCATCAATCAGGCGGACGGTCTTGACAACTCGCTTGTTATCGGCGGCGAAAAACTCCTTGCGACGACGTTCAAAAACTTGTTTGAATACAACAACGATAATATCGACGCGGTGAGCATGGTCGCTCTTGCAATGAAATACTTCACGAAGTATCAAGTCGTTCCCGCGGGCAAGACCTACGACTCGGTCGCGGTTTATAAGGAATTCGAAACCGAACTTTACAAGTTGACGGCTCGCGGAATTTACGCGCAAGGTCTCAGCAAACAGCTTATGTTGCTCCGTCCGGAAGGATATGTGACAGCAGGCGAAAACTACTTTGCAACCAATAAAGCGACGGCAACGACTGACAATATGAAACAATACGGTTACGCCGTGGTCGAAGACAGCGCGGGCAACAAATATCTGTACCCGTACGTGCTTTATGCAGAGCTTGAACTCGCCGCAAAGAAAAACAACGTGAAATATCTTTCCGATGAAGGGTTCTCGCTTGTTGACGGCAAACTCGTGCTTATCAACACGCCCGAAGTCCTTAAACAGGCAATCGCAGACGAACTCAATAATGCACCTGCTGACGCGAAATACACGGAAAGCAACTATATCGACGGCAAAGCCGGTTCGTTGCTCCGTCAGGCATACCGCCTCGGAAAGACTTACGTCCCGTATTTCGATACGACGGCAAACAGCTGGAAAGTCGAGGAAATAGCTGCGGCTGGCACAAGCGCAAATGCGGAAATCATTGACGACATCGCGCTTAAAGTCATCATCGGCACGAAGAAAGACGGCGACCGCGTAACGTACGGCACCGCAACTGTCGAAGGAAAAGTCTACGGAAAGACGTTCTCGATCAAAGGGTACGTCAACTTCTGTGAATCCGACCCGACAACAAACAGCGATTACAACGAAAACCTTATTTCCGAAGATACAAAGAAAAAGGCTTTTGAAATCCAGATCATCAATCCGCAAACGTATAACAAATAAGTAATACGTAAAAAACAACACAAAGGGCTGCACTATCACGGTGCAGCCTTTATTTTATTAAAACGGCGATAATTTGCGATATTTTGCTTTTTCGGCAGAACCTGAAAAATCGTGTACGCCAAGTACACTGGATATTTCAGAACCCGCCGAGAAAAACACAATCTCATCAAATTCTCGCCGTTTTAAGAGAGTTAAATTTAAGCACCCAAACGGGCGCTTTTTGTTGGTTTTTTATTCCGTACGAAGTACTTTATGTCATTGCGAGGCATTGCCAACGGCGATGCCGTGGCAATCTCCCGGAAGGGCAACCGTATTTCATTAGACGTTTTCAAAAACGCGCAAGAAAACCACATTTTTTTGAAAAGCCTTTACTTAACAAATATCGTGTGTTAAAATATTGTAAGATTGTCCAGGGAGAAAGTTATGTTACTCAACAGATTGCTCATAAAAGCGGTCGCGCCCGTTCCGAAAATCGAAAAATTCAAGACGTATTTGTTCGTTGCCCCGCACCCCGACGATATCGAAATTGCCGTGGGTAGCACCGTCGCAAGGCTTGCGCGCGAAGGGAAGGACGTATATTATCTCGTTTGCACCGACGGACGGTTCGGCACGGAAGACGAAAACATGTCGCCCGAAACGCTTGTTAAAATCCGCCGTGACGAACAACTGGCATCTGCGAAAATCCTTGGCGTTAAGGAAGTAAGATTTCTGCCTTTTGAGGACGGAGGAATGTACGACGAAGTCGCGCTCCGCATCGAAATCGCAAAAGTCATCGCAGAAATTAAGCCCGACGTCGTGATCGGTCCCGACCACAAACTGTACCCCGAAAGCCACCCCGACCATCTTCGCGTGGGAGAAGCGGTGTCAAAGGCGTATTTTATGTGCAGCAACGTCAATATGATGAAAAGCGTCGGGGCAACCCAAATTGCAAAACCAACGGTTCTGGCGTACTATTTCACCGGTAAACCCAACAGATTCGTCAAAATCACCAAAAAAGACTTTGAAAAAACAAAAGCGGCGTACGCTTGCTTCGTGTCACAATGTCCCCCGCCCGACAACGGCAAGAGTCTTATGCTGTATATGCGCCTGAAAGTCCGTCTTAACGGCTTGCGAAGCTTCCATATTCGCGCCGACGCATTCAGAGTAATGAACAATATGCACATTCACTGCTGCGGCGAAGCGGAAGACACTGCAATCAGACGCCCGTTATAATAAGGAGAAAGTATGGCAAAACAAAAACTCACGCCCGAAGAAAAGGCACAAAGAAAAGCAGAACGCAAAGAAAAATTCAAAGAAATGAACGCAAAAAACGGTACGCGTTGGCAAGCATTCAAGTATCTTCTTTGCACGGCAAGCGCAGGAATTATCCAGTTCTTATCGTTCACGATAATGACTTTCGCTTTCAAAAAACTCGACTGGGGCACGATCAACTTCATCACCGTGATGCCCAAGACGCTGTTTGTGGCGACCACGGTTGCGTTGGCGCTGTCCGTTTTGTGGAACTTTACCTTGAACCGCAAATTCACGTTCAAGTCGGCAAAGAACGTGCCCGTCGCAATGGCGCTCGCGTTCCTGTTTTACGTCCCGTTTTATCCTTTCCAGACTTGGTACGTTCACGCCGTATCGTCGTCGCTTGGCGGAGGTGAGGGAGCAAAACTTTTGGCAGAAGCAACCGTAATGCTCATCAACGGCGTTCTTGAATTCTGCTGGCAGAAATTCGTCATTTACAGGAAGTCCGCCAACACGGCAGAGCATAAGGAAGCCGCGCCCGACGCCGCCACCGACGCCGCGCCCGAGATCGAGCATATCAAAGACAGCGGAGTTTCGGTGGAAGATGTGACTTTGGACGACAACGATACCATCACCAAGGGTTAAAACGGCGACAATTCGCGCCTTTTCGGCGTTTTTGCAGAACCCAAAAACTCGTGTACGTCTGTGTACACTAGGATTTTTGGAACCTGCAAAGAACCCCAAAAATCCATCAAATTCTCGCCGTTTTAGGGATTTTCAGAACCCCAAAAGAAACGTCACGGGGCCCCCGCGGGATACTGTGTACCCGTGGGGCTTAAAGACATCAAAATTCTGACTTTTTAGAGTTAAGGGACCCCACAAGATACTTTTGTACTTGTGGGGCTTAATTATTAATCCCGCCTACAAAAGGCGGGAATTGTCTTTTTTGAGGCGAATAGAGTTTTCCGTTTTGCACAGAATAAAGGGCGGAGGATTTATGAAATCATTGAAAAGTAAAAATGAAATCAATCAGGCGGCGTTTGCGCCGAATATGTATGATCCGCTTGGAATGTACGGCTGTTTCCCCGCGCTTATGACTTTTGAAACATACGAGCCGCTTGAAACGCCCGCGCAAGATGCGGACGACTTATAGGCGCACGCGTCATAAACTGCGCTTTTGACCAAACGATTGTCGCTTGCGACAATCGTTTGTCTTTTGCTTGTTTATTCCTTTTCCCAACGGGTACACAGTATCCCGTCGGGGCCCATTATACAGTATCTTGCGTGGGCTTTTAAACAAGGGAATCCTTGTAAAACTAGTGCGGACGGACGTCGGTTAAGGACGAAAGAAAAGCACAAAAAAATCACCGATTGCTCGGTGATTCTTTTTTGTTAAGCAATAATACTTATCTTGCGTCTTTTACGCCTTGTTCGGTTCCGTAATAAATGATTTTGCCCGTACGTTTAACAACGAGAGAATATTTGCCAACTTTGCCGGTGGGGGCATCTTTTTCAAATTTTTCCGCGTCGTCAGTCGTTTTGAATTTATAAATCGTAACGGCTTCGGTGGTGCTCTTCACAGCGGAAACAGACCAAACGATAGAAGCGTCTTCTTTGTCGGTTTCAGCACTGGAAACGGTGTAGCCTTTCTTTTCGAGTTTCTTCGTGAAAGATTCGGCGTTGCAAGCGCAAAGTACGGTTGCAAGAAGTGCAACTACAAGGATAACGGCAAGAATTTTGCCAATGTTCTTTTTCATAAACAATAAATCCTCCAAATATATTTAGATATGCTTATTATACGCGTGCAAGAAAAATATGTCAACGATTTTTCATTGACCGCGCCCGTTTGTTTTTGATGTATTTCGCTTTGAAAAAGCGCGCGCTCGGGGTATACTTATAATAAATATCGGTAATCCGATCACAAACAAAAAGGGCAAAGAAGAATGATTATTCACGGGCTTAACAAACTGACGCTCCTGGACTATCCGGGGCTTACCGCATGCACGCTTTTTACGGGCGGGTGCAATTTCCGTTGTCCGTTTTGTCACAACGCGAGTCTTGTCGAAAATCCGATGGGACAACCCGTTATCCCCGAAGACGAAATATTCGCGTATCTTAAAAAGCGACAGGGCATACTGGAAGGCGTTTGTATCACCGGCGGCGAGCCTACGCTCAACCCCGACCTTATCGACTTTATGAAAAAGGTAAAGTCGCTTTCGTACAAAGTGAAGCTCGACACCAACGGCACGAACCCCGATATGCTGATCCGCGCGGTCGAAGAAGGGGCGGTGGACTACGTCGCGATGGACATTAAAAACAGCCCTGAAAATTATGGCATGTCCGTCGGCATAAAAAATTACGACACCGCAAAAATAAAACGCAGCGTGAAATACCTTCTTGAAGACCATGTCGATTACGAATTCCGCACGACCGTCGTCCGCGAATTTAACGACAAAAACTCGTTTTACGGCGTCGCCGACCTTATCTCGGGCGCGAAAAAATATTATCTTCAGGCATTTAAGGACAGCGGCGATCTGATTGACGAGACACTTCACGGGCTGACAAGAGAGGAAATGGAAGAAATATTGCCGATTTTCGACGGAAAAGTCGATAAAATTGAAATTCGCGGCATAGACTGATACCACAATATCTTGTGGTGAGGTTAAAAAAACAAATCAATATATTGATATAAAACAATTGACACGTGCATTTATGCGTGTTATTATGAATGTACTCGCAATAGAGCGATATGTAAGGGTGTTATCCGCTTGGATTTTTCAAAGAATCTTCACGGGAAACTCCCCTTTTTGTGCCCAAAAACGATAAAAAGGCAAAATCTTGCGCCTTTTTAAGACGCAACTGATTGCAAAGAGTTTCACCAAATAAAAAACAAAACGACGACGTCGTTAAGTATAAAGAAATCAACAAAAGAAAATATAAAGGAAATGAGGAAAATGTATCAGGTAATTAAAAGAGACGGTAAAATAACCGATTTTGATCTTAACAAAGTCTCTGTCGCCATTACCAAAGCGTTTGAGGCGCAGAACAAGCAGTACGTTCCCGCAATCATCGACATGTTGACGCTCCGCGTTACCGCCGATTTCGAAAACAAGATTGAAAACAATCTCGTCCACGTCGAAGACATCCAGGACAGCGTCGAGCACGTCCTTGAACAATCGGGCTACACCGACGTTGCAAAGGCGTATATTCTTTACAGAAAACAACGTGAAAAGATCCGTAATATGAAGTCGACGATACTTGACTATAAGGAAGTCGTCAACAATTACGTCCATCTTGAAGACTGGCGCGTGAAAGAAAACTCCACGGTCACTTATTCCGTCGGCGGACTTATTCTCAGCAACAGCGGCGCAATCACCGCAAACTACTGGCTTTCGGAAGTTTACGACGAAGAAATCGCACGCGCTCATAAAAACGCCGATATTCACATCCACGATTTGTCGATGCTCACCGGTTACTGCGCCGGTTGGTCGCTGAAACAACTTATTCAGGAAGGTCTTGGCGGAATCCGCGGCAAAATCACGTCAAGCCCCGCGGCGCATCTTTCCACGCTTTGCAACCAGATGGTAAACTTTTTGGGCATCATGCAAAACGAATGGGCGGGCGCACAGGCTTTTTCCTCATTCGACACGTATCTTGCGCCGTTTGTCAAAGTCGATAACCTTTCTTATAAAGAAGTAAAGCAGTGCATACAATCCTTCATTTACGGCGTCAACACGCCCAGCCGTTGGGGTACGCAAGCTCCGTTCACCAACATCACGCTTGACTGGACGGTTCCTAACGATCTGGCGGAACTCAACGCAATCGTCGGCGGCAAAGAGTGCGACTTCAAATACAAGGATTGCAAAAAAGAAATGGATATGGTCAATAAGGCCTTTATCGAAATCATGATCGAGGGCGACGCCAACGGCCGTGGTTTCCAATATCCTATCCCCACGTATTCCATCACCCGCGACTTCGACTGGTCGGAAACCGAAAACAACAAGCTCCTGTTTGAAATGACCTCGAAATACGGCACCCCGTACTTCTCGAATTACATCAACAGCGATATGGAGCCTTCGGACGTCAGAAGTATGTGTTGCAGACTTCGCCTGGACCTTCGCGAACTTCGCAAGAAATCGGGCGGCTTCTTCGGCAGCGGCGAAAGCACGGGCTCTATCGGCGTCGTGACCATCAACCTTCCCAGAATCGCGTATCTCGCAACCGATAAGGCGGATTTCTATCGCCGCCTTGACAAGATGATGGACATCTCCGCGCGCAGCCTGAAAGTCAAACGCGACGTCATCACCAAACTCCTTGAAGAAGGGCTTTATCCTTACACCAAACGTTATCTCGGCACGTTCAGCAACCACTTCTCGACAATCGGTCTTGTCGGTATGAACGAGGCAGGGCTCAACGCAAAATGGCTCAGAAAAGACCTGACGAACGTCGAAACGCAGGAATTCGCAAAAGAAGTCCTCAACCATATGCGCGAAAGACTTTCCGATTATCAGGAACAGTACGGCGATTTGTACAACCTCGAAGCAACCCCGGCGGAATCCACTTCCTATCGTCTTGCAAAACACGATAAGGCGCAATTCCCCGACATCATCACCGCTTCCGAAAACGACAATATCCCGTACTACACCAACAGCTCGCACCTTCCCGTCGGATACACCGCGGATATCTTCTCGGCACTCGACGTTCAGGACGAACTCCAAACGCTGTATACTTCTGGCACGGTATTCCACGCGTTCCTCGGCGAAAAACTTCCCGACTGGAAATCCACGGCAAAACTTGTCAGAACCATCGCGGAAAACTATAAACTGCCGTATTACACCATCTCGCCGACGTACAGCATCTGCAAAGAGCACGGCTATATCTCCGGCGAACACTTCAAGTGCCCCAAATGCGGACAACCCGCCGAAGTTTACAGCCGTATCACAGGCTACTATCGTCCCGTACAGAACTGGAACGACGGCAAACTGCAAGAGTTCTCGCAAAGGAAAACTTACGACATCGCAAACTCTTCGTATCACGGCGTAAACCAGCATATCGTCAGCGATACCTGCTGCGGCGAACAGGACGTGAGAGTGCAGGCCGATCCCAACTTCAAAAAGAACGACGGCGAAATCCTGCTGTTCACAACGAAAACCTGCCCCAACTGCAAAATGGCAAAAATGATGCTCGATAAAGCAGGTATCAAATACACCGTCATCGACGCGGAAGATCAGAAAGACCTTACCCAAAAATACGGCGTCAAAAAAGCCCCCACTATGCTCGTCGCAAACGGACAGGGCTACGACCGCTACGAAAACGCGAGCTTCATTAAAAAATTCGTTGAAAACGCAAAATAATTTATGATTTACGATGTAATTATCATAGGCGCGGGGACGGCAGGCATGACTGCCGCCCTCAACGCTTTAAGAAACGGCAAAACAGTCCTTGTGCTGGAAAAAGAAACCGTCGGCGGTCAGATTTCGCTTTCGCCGCGCGTCGAAAACTTCCCCACGATTACCGCAATCTCTGGGGCGGAACTCTCCGACAGACTGTTTGAACAGATTATGCACCACGGCGCGGATTTCGAGCTGGAAAAGGTCACCGGACTTAAAAAGGACGGCGACGTCTTCACCGTTCTTACCGACTACGGCGCGCACGAAGGGAAATCCGTCATCATCGCAACCGGCGCAAGCGCAAGACATATCGGCGTCCCCGGCGAAGACGAACTTATCGGTCACGGCGTGTCTTATTGCGCGCTGTGCGACGGAGCGTTTTACAAGGACGAAGAAGTCGCGCTCATCGGCGACGCCAATACCGCTTTGCAATACGCGCTGTTTTTGACGAACTATTGCAAAAAAGTCCACGTGTGCACGCTTTTCGACAGATTCTTTGCGGACAAAGCCCACGTCGACAACCTTATGACAAAAGATAACGTCGCGATTTATCACAACCTTTCGCTGAAAGAGTTTTTAAGTGACGGCGGCGAACTTTCGGGGCTTGTTTTTGAAAATACCGGCGACAAATCGGAATTCCGCCTGCCCGTAAAAGCCGTGTTTATCGCGATAGGGCAAATCCCCGACAACTCCGCTTTCAAAGACTTCGTCGACATCGACAAAAACGGATATATCGTCGCGGGCGAAGACGGCACGACTAGAACCGACGGATTGTTCGTCGCGGGCGACTGCCGTACCAAACATATCCGCCAACTCGCAACGGCGGCGGCGGACGGCGCGATTGCCGCAACCAACGCGTCCATTTATCTGAAATAAGAAAACGCAAGGGCTTTTCGCCCGCCGATTCCTTGACAAACAAGTTGCAAAACGATAAAATCTTTTTTGCAACTTATATAAAACGCTTCCGTAGTTAAATGGATATAATAAACCCCTCCTAAGGGTTAGTTATGGGTTCGATTCCCGTCGGGAGTACCAAAACGACTGAATAATTCAGTCGTTTTTTTACACCCAACGGAGAATCGAACGGCTGTTGACACAGCCCGATTCCCGTACGCTCGGCAGGCTCGCTGATGCACGGGAGTACCAAAACGACTGAATAACTCAGTCGTTTTTTTACACCCAACGGAGAATCGAACGGCTGTTAACACAGCCCGATTCCCGTACGCTCGGCGTGCTCGCTGCTATACGGGAGTACCAAAACGACTGTGAAGACAGTCGTTTTTATATGATGAAGAGAAAGGGCTGACGATTCAGAACGCACAAAGGGTTTTCGGAAATAAGTTTTGATAAATGAAAAACAATAAGTTTACGGATGGAAAAATAGGGAATAAAGGTGGTGAAATGAAAAAACAGGCAAAAGGAAACGAGACGCCGCAAAGGGCGTCCCGTCAGGTTTTGGGGGATTTAGGATTGTTATTTTGCGGGGACGAAGCCTGCGACAACCGCGAAGATCATAAGCGAGCAGCAGATGAGCATGCAGACAATCTGCACGGGTTTGCTGTTCTTGACGCGATTGACAAACTTGTCGAATTTTTCAAAGTAGAAGTTTTGTTCAAACCAGTTTTTGCCGCCGATCTGCAAAATACCGCCGAATGTTAAGGTGCTTGCTCTGAACAGGAGCCAGAGACCGGGGTCGGGAGCCATACCGAATCTACCCATTCCGACAAGAGGTCCGACAAAAACGGCAAGGATAGGTGCAAGCAGGAATCCGACGTGCATAAGCGCAACTGACGAAGAAAACTCGCCGGTAACGAAAAGCCAGTTCCAGATTGTGTAAGCGATCATCGTGGCGATGGTGATGCCAAGGCCGACGCTTGTCGTGCCGGATACCGCGCCGTTGAAAAGGTTGGACTGTCCGGTGAAATACGAGGAAGAAAAGGCAACTTCGGTGCCGAGTTTCGAGAAACCGTCGATGAAGTAAATGGGGGAGTTGGCGGTTGCGGTAGTGCCCCAGGTCGAGCCCAGGAAGAGTGCCGACGCGCCGATTGCCATAAAGAGTCCCGAAACGCCGTTGAAGTATTGCTTGTTTTTGAAGAAGTCGGTCATCGTTGCTTCCAGAACGTTAATGATATAAAGTCCCAGCACGACGACAACGAAGATATCGCCGGGAAGGAGACCGAAGCAAGCAAACAAGACGATTGTTCTTCCGACGAGCAACGTGGTAAGTTTCAGCGTCTCGAAGAACACGGGCTTCATCGCGATCAGTACAAGAATACCGAGCACAAGGTTGAAGGGGATATTGCCGTATGCCTGGAATTTCGACGTGATGACGGAAACACCGAGAATCGTCGCCGTAAACATAAACCATTTGAGAATGGTGTCGAGTCCCGGCGTGACCTTATAGTCAATCGCTTCGGGGCCGGGTGCAAACATTTTTTTGAGTCTTTCGACTCGCGCTGCTTTTTTTTCGCTGTCCATAATTTTGCTCCTGAATGTTTTTTGATTTCTAATCAAAGCATACCCGTCAAAAGTGTATTTGTAAACGAAGATTTTGGGACTAAACGCTAAAATCGTCCCAAAATAGAACCAAAATAAAGAAAAGACCCGAAAATATTGATAAATAATTAACAATATGATATTATGATTAAAGAAGAAAGACAAAAAACGACAAAACCAGAAGTCTTTTTTCGGGTGGTGGGAAAATGTCCAAGGATACGACCAAACAACACATCACGGATTGTTTCAACGGATTGTCGAGAAAGTACACGCTTGACCAGATAACCGTCAATATGATTGCCGAGGCGGCGGGCGTTTCGAAGTCGACGTTTTATCGGCATTTTCTGGACAAGTACGACGTCATGAATTACAACTACAAAAGGGTGCTGGACGAGATTTTTTCGTTCAACGCCTGCAAGAGCTGGAACGAGTTGTTTTTAAGCATACTTTCGTTTATCGAGAAGGACATCAACAGGATAAGGCACGCCTTTTTATATCTCGGGACGAACTCTTACGAGCAGTACGTTTTCGAGTATTCGTTCAAACGTATGAACGAGAAGTGCGTCGAAAAACGCGGAAGCGAGTTGCGCGAAGACGAGATATTCACGGCAAAACTCATAATATACGGTTGCGTATACGCCGTAAAAGACTGGCTTTTCGGCGATAAGCGTGTGTCGCGGCAGGAACTTGCGCGCCAGATCGACAACGCAATCCCCGAAGAATACAAGGCATTATTATAAGGTCGCGCACATAAAAACGCGCACAAAAAGAAATCAATAAAAAAATATAAACAAATCAGAAGAGGTACATTATGGCTATGAGAAAAAGCATTCTTCATCTGGTCAAAGTTATGGGCGGTCTCGCCGGAATGATGACCAAAATCACAGAAGACTCCCCCGAGTATTATGCGCTTAATTGTTTGACCGACGAAGAAGCGGACGTTGCCGCAAGTCTCGGACTGAGAAAACCCAGAACGCTCGAATACGTCGCCGACAAGTGCGGAAAATCGACGGAAGAAACAAAGAAGATTCTGGACAGACTCGGCCATCTCGGAGTAATCAAAATTTACACCGAAGACGGGCAAACCCTGTATTTCATGCAGATTTTTGCGCCGGGCACGCTTGAAATGATGGTGGGTTGCACCGAAAACGTCAAAGAGCATCCGGAAATCGCAAAGGCGTTCGAAGCATACACCCGCGGACTTATGGAGTCCATGGGCACGATGTTGCCGTACGGCGCAAGTATGATGAGGGTTATCCCCATCGAATCCGCGATTGCGGGCGACAGTCAGGCGATCCCTTACGAAAAGATTTCTTATTATCTTGACAAATACGACACTTTCTCGGTGTCTCCCTGCTCGTGCAGACGTTCAAGGCGTTTGCTGGACGAAGGCTGCGGACACCTTGAAGACGATATGTGCGTCCAGATGGGAACGGGTGCGGAATACTTCATCAAAACCGGCAAGGCAAGACAAATTACAAGGGAAGAAGCCGAGGCGATTTTCAAAAAAGCCGAAGAAAACGGACTTATGCACCAGATGCCCAACCTCGAAGGACCGGGCGAATCGGCGGCAATCTGCAACTGCTGCGCGTGCTCGTGCTTTGCAATCCGTATTTCCACGATGTTCAATTGTCCCGACGCGGAACGCAGCAACTACCATGCCGAAATCGATCAGGAAAACTGCGTCGCGTGCGGTCAGTGCGTTGAAAACTGCCCCACGAACGCGGTAAGACTCGGCCAGAAACTTTGCACGGTAACGCCCATCGAAACCCCCAAATACGACAAGGTTCGCAACACTGTCTGGGGCAAAGACAAATGGAACGTCGATTATCGCGAAAACAGACAAGACACCCTTGAAAGCGGCACCGCTCCCTGTAAGACCGCTTGCCCCGCGCACATCGCGGTTCAGGGCTATATAAGGCTTGCGTCTTTGGGCAAATATACCGAAGCGTTGGAACTTATCAAGAAAGAAAACCCGTTCCCCGCAATCTGCGGACGTATCTGCCCGCATAAGTGCGAAGACGCTTGCACACGCGGACAAATCGACAAGGGCGTCGCAATCGACGAAATCAAAAAGTTTATCGCAGACAAGGATAAAAACAGCAACCACAGATTTATTCCCAACAAAAAACACGATTATTCGATGAAGAAGATGGCAGTCATCGGCTCGGGCCCCGCGGGACTTTCCTGCGCATACTATCTTGCCGTCGACGGATACAACGTGACCGTGTTTGAAAAAGAAAACAAACTCGGCGGTATGATGACGCTCGGTATCCCCGCGTTCAGGCTTGAAAAAGACGTCGTCGAGGCGGAAATCGACATTCTGCGCGAGCTGGGCGTAAAATTCGTAACCGGCGTGGAAGTCGGCAAGGACAAGACGCTGGACGAACTGAAAAAAGAAGGCTTTGACGGATTCTATCTTGCAATCGGCGCAAGCGCGGGCAGAAAACTCGGCGTAGAAGGCGAAGACGCGAAAGGCGTAATCCTTGGCGTTGATTTCCTGAAAGACGTCGCGCTTGAAAGAAGCGAACCTTTGCATGGAAACGTCATCGTTATCGGCGGCGGAAACGTTGCAATCGACGTCGCAAGGACGGCTGTCAGATGCGGCGCGCAAACCGTCAATATGTATTCGTTGGAACAAAGAGCGGAAATGCCCGCCCTCGAAGAAGAAATCGAAGAAGCGGAAAGCGAAAACGTCGTCATTAACAACGGATACGGACCGAAACGCATTGTCGTTGAAAACGGCAAAGTCGTCGGCGTAGAGTTCAAGAAATGCGTGTCAGTATTCAACGCGGAAGGCAAATTCGCGCCCAAGTACGACGAAAACGACACCGTTACCGTTCCCGCGGACTTTGTGCTTGTCTCAATCGGTCAGAAAATCGAGTGGGGTAACCTGCTGGACGGCACCAACGTCAAACTCAACAAAAACAACACCGTTGCGGTTGACGAATTCTACGTCACGGGCGACAAGAATATCATCGCCGGCGGCGACTGCGTGACGGGACCGAAATTCGCAATCGACGCAATTGCAAGCGGCAAAGAAGGCGCAATCTCCCTGCACAGGGCGGTATGGCCGGGACAAACCCAGAAATACGGCAGAGACAGAAGAGTTTTCATCGAGCTCGATAAGGACAATCTGGAACTCAAAGGCTACGACAACGTCAAACGTCAACGCCCGCTGCACATAAAAGAAAACGACGGCACGTTCAAAGACAACCGCGCGACCTTCACCGAAGAACAAATGAAAGCCGAAACGGCAAGATGCCTCGGATGCGGCGCGGCGAAAGTCGACACCTATATGTGCGTAGGTTGCGGACAGTGCACGACGAAATGTAAATTCGACGCAATCAAACTTGTCAGAAACGACAAGACCGTCGTGGCAAAAGTATACGAAAAACTGCCCCTCGAAATGGCAAAACACGCCATCAAACGCGTCGGCAAAATCATCACCAAACCCATTTCGCCGAAGGAATAAAGTATGCACGAATTAGGAATCGTTTTTGAAGTCGTAAAACTTGTGGAACAGGTGGCGGTCGAGCAGCAGCTCCCCGCCGTCGACACCATAGTCTTGCAGGTGGGCGAACTGTGCGTGGTAATTCCCGTATATCTTGACGAATGTTGGCCCGCCGCAATCGACAAAAAGCCGTTTTTCAAAAACACGAAACTGAAACTCGACGTCGTGCCGGGAATGGCAAAGTGTCGCGCATGCGGGGAAGTATTCAACGTTATCGCAAACGAAGGATATTGTCCGAAGTGCAATTCTTTTGACAAAGATTTGTTGTCGGGAAGAGAATTTATGATCAAAGAAATTCTCGTGCCCGATGACGGTTTCGACGAGACGGAAACCGTCAATAATGACAAAAACGACAATTAAAGGAACGGAATTTTAATATGATCGACCCGATTAGTACGATTGAACTGAAAAAGAGTATTCTTGAAGATAACGACGCCGACGCCGAAAAACTTCGCGCGGAACTTAACGCGCGGGGCGTTTATTATATCAATCTGATGTCTGCGCCGGGCAGCGGAAAAACCTCGCTTCTCGTTAAGCTTATCGGTGCGCTTAAAGACAGGTGCGCCGTCGGCGTAATGGAAGCGGATATCGACGGCGACGTGGACGCATATACCGTAAGAGAAGTCGGCGCCGAGGCAATCCAGCTGCACACGGGCGGCATGTGCCATCTTGACGCGGATATGTCCAGACAAGGATTCAAGGAGTTTTGCACAAGCGCGGACGTCGTGTTTCTGGAAAATATCGGAAACCTTGTGTGCCCGGCGGAATTCGACACGGGCGCGCATCTCAAAATGGCGCTTCTTGCGGTTCCCGAGGGCGATGATAAACCGCTGAAATACACCCTTATGTTTTCGACTTGCGACATTGTCGTCGTCACGAAAACCGACACGGCAAAGTACTTCGACTTCGACCTTGAAAAATGTAAAAAATATATCGCGAAAATCAATCCGAATGCAAAAGTTTTCGCCGTATCGTCCAAGACGGGCGAGGGCGTCGATACGCTTGCGGACTGGATTTTCGACAGTTATAAAAATTGGCGCGAGGGATTGAAATGAAAGTTATTGCGGTCAAAGAAAGTATTTTTTCCAACAACGACAAGGTCGCGGACGAATTGCGCGCGTCGCTCCGAAAAAAAGGCGCGTTCATGATTAACGTTATGTCTTCGCCGGGTAGCGGAAAAACGACGCTTCTCACAAGGCTTATCAACGATATGAAAAGCAAAATCAGGATCGTCGCGATGGACGTCGATATTGAGACCGACGTCGACGCAAGGCGCATTGCGGAAAACACCGGCGTCGAAAGCGTGCAAATCCACAACGGCGGACTGTGCCATATCGACGCGCAGATGGTCACGGACGCGCTGGAACAGGCGGACTTTCCGGAAACAAATCTTATCGTGCTGGAAAACATCGGAAACCTTGTGTGTCCGGCGGAATTCGACACGGGCGCACACCTTAATATGATGCTTTTGTCCGTGCCCGAGGGCGACGATAAGCCGCTGAAATACCCGCTTATGTTTGAAAAGTGCGACGTGGTTGTCGTCACGAAAATCGATACACTCGAAGCGTTCGACTTCGATATGAAAAAGTTTGAAGAACGCGTCGGAAAGCTCAATAAAAACGCGCGGATTTTTAAGGTCAGCGCAAAAACCGGCGAGGGAATCGAGGCGTTGGAAAACGAACTGTACGAAAGGATAAATCTTCTGAAAAAGTAAATACCCATAAATAAGAAAAATGGACGGCACTTCAAACGAAATGCCGTCCTTATTTTATATCCTTATCGGTTATTGATTAAATGTGGGTTTTCTTTTTGATTTCGTTGTATATCGTGCGCCCCGTGAACGCGACAAGGAAAATAAGCGTTATCATGGATATCCCGAACGCCACCATCGGAAGAATTATTTCGGTGCACGCGCCCGCCATGACTGCCGCCGCGGGAACGATTCCCAGCAGACACGTCATCCACATATATCTGAAAAACGACTTGCCTTTTCTTTTGCGGAAAGCCCCGACAAAAACAAGGTGCAGGGCAAGCGACGATATGACGGTTACGGGCATCGCATAGGCAAAGCACCACTCTTTCGTTTTGAAAATATACTGCGCCGTAATGAATATGACGGACAGCATCAGCGTTTGCGAAAACACCTTTGCGCCGTTCGGTCCTTTGTAAAAAACGGTGGTTTTGAGTGTAAAATAGCCGTATAAAGTAAGGATTAGTGCAAAAACGCACCAAAGATACTTTCTTGCAACGGTAAGGTTGACGGCAATGCAGATTACGTTGACGACAAGCGCGACGATAAGGTATACGCTTGAAAAAGTTACCGGGTGTCCGATTTTTCTTATATGCTTTTCGGGATACAACGGGCGCTCCGCAGGCTCGCCTTCGAGCGGGGATTTGCACAGGGGGCAGACGTCGTAAATACCGTCGACGTGAACGCCGCAATTTTTACAATACATCGTTATTCCTCCCAATAGTTACTTCGCACGGTAACGTCCATACCTTCGCCCGCAAGGAAACGGAAAAATTCCTTTTCGACAGACGTGTCGACGAGTTTTCTTGCAAAAGTAAAGGTGGTTTTGTCGAGTGCGGATATGCTTGTCAGCGCGCGCGGCGACGTTTTTGCCGTTGACGCCATGATGGATATTTGATCGACCTTGGCTTTCATTCCGTCGGGAATCTGCACGACGCCAATGTTTGAAAACGTCATCGTTTTTTTGCTGTTTCCGAAGAAAAGCCCCGACGCCTTGAAAATAAATTGTTTTACGGGCAGGGGAAGTATGCGGAACAAAAACAGACGTTCCGTTTTTGCGGTCACGTTGATTTTGTTTTGCAAAACTTCTTTTTCGGTGTCCTTTTTCAGGCGGGTTTCGACGCGCTTTATTATTTCCTCAAACGACGGCGCGTCGTTGACGTCGACGCCCACGCGTGAGAACAACGAGAAGTTCAGCAAAGTGCGGCTCGGGAAAGGCTTCCTGAGATTTATCGGCACGAAAAGCACGATGGGCGGATTTCCGTCGGGCTTTGTGATTTTTGCCTTGTAAATCGCGTTTATGAGAACTGCTGCCGAATACACCGTTACGGTTGTGTGATATGCGTGCGCGCGTTCAAGGAGTTTCGCCGTGTCAACGGTTCCCTCGATAACGCCGCTTCCCTTGAAGTCGAATCTGGCGTCGGGAAAAGTGTACGCTTTGCTGCCTTGCAGGTCCTTCACGCCTTTAAGGTGGAAAATGCTCACTTTTTGCGCGTATTTCAAAAAGCCGTCTTCCGCTTCGTCGGGCAAAGGCTCGCTCTCGGGCAGCCTGATTTTGCCCTCGGGATCCACGTCGTCGCCTGAAAGACGGACGTATTCGAAAAGTATCGTTTTGAAAAATTCCATGCAGCCGTTTCCGTCGCAAAGGGCGTGGAAACAGTCGATTGAGATTTTGTTGTTGAAATAGGACACGCGGAAATTATATCCGTACGTTTCGATGCTGTCGATGTCTTTGATTAAGTAGTCGGAATCGGGCACGACCTCGGGCTTTCCGTCAAGTTCTTCCAAATAATGCCAGAAAATCCCGCGACGCAAACATACGTTGAAATACGGATATCGTTTTATCGAGTTTTGCAGGGCGGTTTGAAGCACGGCGGAATCGACGTCGTCGCGCATAATCGCCGATATTCTGAACAGGTTTTGTATGTTGCTTTTCAGGTTGAACGGATATATCTTTCCGGAGTTGTCCAGCCTGTGCCATGACTTGATCTTTTCCATTATGTTATAAAGTATAGACTTAACTATGCAAAAAGTCAATAAACGAACGCCCGTAAAGAATTGTTCCGAGATTTGATTAAAAAACGAAAGGCGTTATTATTTTTGAAATAAAGCAAAAAGATTTGACAAATCAAAAATAACCGCTTATAATTACCATTGCTTAAAAAGTAAGTACCATTAGCTCAGCTGGATAGAGCGTTTGGCTACGGACCAAAAGGCCAGGGGTTCGAATCCCTTATGGTACACCAAAAAGACTCACAATTTTGTGAGTCTTTTTAATTTGCACAAGGGATTCTGCGTGCTATCGCACGCATTGCCTTGCAACCGAACCCCTGCGGGCTGGCATAAAAAAGTTATAAAAAAGACTCGCTATTGCGAGTCGTTTTTGTGTTTTCGAAAATTTATATCTTGTAAACATCAATCCACTCGACAAAGTTTGAATACTTTTCAAGTTCGGGAATCGTGAGTTCGATTGCGCTGTTGCTGCTGCCGCAGGCGGGGAAAACCGTCTTGAATCTTTTCAGCGATTCGTCAAGGTATACCGTGATGCCGTCGTTGATACCGAAAGGGCAAACGCCGCCGATACCGTGTCCGATAAGGTCGTTCACTTCCTCGGGTTTCAGCATTTTGGCTTTCGCGCCGAAGAAGGACTTATATTTATGGTTGTCGATTTTCGCGTCGCCCGCCGTAACGATTAAAATCGCTTTGTCGCCCAGCATAAAAGACAACGTTTTCGCAATGCGGCACGGCTCTGTGTTTAGGGCGTGCGCGGCAAGCTCGACGGTTGCGCTCGACTCGTGAAATTCCTTGATTCTATCGGCGATTCCGAATTGTTCAAAATATGCTCTTACTTTCTCAATTGCCATTTTACACACCTGTTTTGTCTTGTAAAGTATTGATAATTATAACAAAACAATCAGTTAATTACAACTGAATTCATAGGGATTTTATATTTTTGTTGTTGGAAGGATAAAAAACAGTTCTTTATAAATTTTGGATGATTTGATTTTCCAGAGTTTGCATTTCCGCTTTGTATTTTGCAGGGCTGTTGCTATATGCAGAGTAGTGGCTGATTTTATAATGGTATATATCGTAATCGGCAAGAGCAAGCAAACACTTGTCAAGCAGAAACTCGTTTTGCTGTTTTAAGCGAGCAGCTTTATCGGCGGCATTGCCGATGCTTATTAGAAATAGTTTTCCGCCATCAGGGTAAACCTTATTTATCTCATATGCTAAATTTTCTATGTGTAAAGACTTGTCTTTTTTCGACACGGCAACCATTTTGCTGTTGGGGTTATATACACCTTTGTAAATATCGGTCAAATAAGCACCCAAAAACAAGTTGTTTTCAGTTTGAAGAATTGCATTGATAAAACGAGACACGTTATTCAAAGTTTTGCTTACGCCTCTGCTTTTAATGATTGACGAATCCAAGTCGTTTTTATTAAAATGAAAATTAGCAAAATCTTCATTATCTATTCTGGACATGTTATATCCGATAAAAACGGCATTACATTTAGAATATTGCTGTGACAAGTCCTTTTCGTTAAAGCAGGCGGTTCCGTTATTGCAATCCCATAGTGCAAAA